>Ga0371490_1000023_pt1 | contig 215283 bp, 174 predicted proteins | sample MB2SIPfraction_FD_207959 | JGI IMG/M metagenome (GOLD analysis project Ga0371490, IMG submission 207959) | Lab enriched peat soil microbial communities from McLean, Ithaca, NY, United States - MB28FN SIP fraction | ecosystem: Environmental > Terrestrial > Soil > Wetlands > Peat | place: USA... | reverse complement strand
TCGAAAATCCAGCGCCGAGAGGAAAACGGATGGCAGAGCCTGACAAGATTCGGAGGATCGAAAGGATCGCATGCGACCTCCGGGCTAACGTCGTGAGGATGATCGGCGTCGGCAAGGTGGGACACCTCGGTGGTTCATGCTCGCTCGCCGAGATCGTGGCGGCGCTGTACTTCGAGAAGATGCGCTTCGATCCCAAGGCGTTGAGGGATCCATGCCGGGACCGCTTTCTGCTCAGCAAGGGGCATTGCGTTCTCATCCAATACGCTGCTCTGGTAGAGTTGGGCGTCATCCCCAGGGAAGAGATGGGGAAGGTGAAAACCCTCGCGGGCAATCTGCAAGGCCATCCCGACCTGATGACCCCCGGAATGGAGGCGGTCACGGGCTCTCTCGGACAGGGGCTTTCCATCGGCGTGGGCATGGCGCTCGCCCTGCGGCTCGCAAAAAGCCCTTCCCGGGTATACGTCATTATGGGAGATGGCGAACTTGCCGAAGGCCAGCTCTGGGAAGCGGCCATGGCCGCTGCGCGCTACAAGTTGGATTCTCTTACCGCCTTCGTCGATCGCAACCGGATCCAGGCCACGGGCCCGACCAAGGAGATCTTCGACATCCCCGACATCCCGGAGAAATGGCGGGCCTTCGGATGGAATGTGTTGAACGTAAACGGTCACGACGTGGGCGCGGTCCTCGATGCCCTGGATGAGGCGGCCGCAACAAAAGGGACTCCCACCGTGATTGTGGCGGATACGATCAAAGGGAAAGGGATCTCTTTCGCTGAGAATCTCGTGGCCTTCCACAACGCTGCCTTGACCCAGGAACAATACGACATGGCGCTCGTTGAAGTCGAAGAAGCCGGGAGGAGGCTGCCATGACGCCGCCGAATCAGAGAAGCGCGTATGGGGCCAGCCTTGTCCGGCTGGGCAAACAGGACAGCCGCGTCGTGGCTCTGGAGGCGGACCTGGGGAAATCCACCCAGTCTGCCATGTTCCAGGCGGAGTTTCCCGACCGCTACTTCCAAATGGGAATCGCGGAACAGAACATGGCCTCCACCGCGGCGGGATTCGCCCTTGCCGGAATGATCCCCTTCATGCATTCCTTTGCCGTCTTTGCCGCCGGGCGGGACTACGATCAGTTGCGCAACTCCATCTGCGTTCCAAAACTTCCCGTCCGCATCTGCGGCTCCAGCGCCGGGCTTTCTGACTTCGGCGATGGAAAGACACACCAGGGCATAGAGGACGCCGCCCTCATGCGCGCCCTGCCCAACATGACCGTGCTCTGCCCCGCGGATGCCATCGAGGTGGAGAAGATGATGGACTGCCTCCTGGAGTGGAAGGGGCCGGTGTACATCAGGATCAACAGGAACGATCTGCCCTTCGTGTACCCGCCTGATGAGTCTTACTCCATCGGCAAGGTGACCATGCTCCGGGAGGGGAAACACGCGGCGATCTTCGCCGCGGGGGTCATGGTCTCCAAGGCTCTGGAGGCCGCGGCGGCTCTGGAGTCGGAGGGAATCTCGGCGAGGGTGCTCGACGTCGGAACTCTCAAGCCCCTGGACCGCGACGCTATCATCCGTTATGCGGGCGGAGTGGGAGCCATCGTTACGGCCGAGGAGCATACTGTGATTGGCGGGCTCGGCTCCGCTGTGGTGGAAGCGCTTCGCGGAGTCGCTCACGCGCCGGTCGAGTTCGTGGGCATTCCTGACTGCTTCGGCATATCGGCGGCGCGTTATGACGATCTGCTCAAGCATTTCGGGCTCACCTCGGAGGCCGTTTCACAGGCCGTAAGAACGCTTTTGCAAGGGAGGAAGAAATGAACATCGGCTTCATCGGACTGGGCATCATGGGCAAGCCCATGGCGAAAAACCTCCTCAAGGCAGGCCACAAACTCGTCGTATACGACATAGTCGCGCCGGTGAGGTGCCTCTCGGTAGGCTTGCCAGCGCAACCGACGTCGCGAATACGCTGGTCTACCTCGCGAGCGACGAGGCCTCGTTCATCAACGGGGCCGCGATTCCTGTAGATGGAGGACTCACTGCGGGGTAGGCGGCCTCACTCATGAGGAGTGCAAATTTCACGTCGTTCAGGTTGTTCCCAACCAAGGCTTCGTGCCGATTCCCGGATGCAGCACTATATTTGCAATTGAAAGAAATGATCCAGTTTTACTCCCAGACAGCCAAGCCAAATCAGTCACCTATCTAATTGATATGACAGCAGATAGGTATTTTGGCGAGGAACGAATCCTTAGCTTTTGAGCAAATGCAAAAAAGCTCGCGAGCAGAAGCATAAGGAGAGTATATTGGTTTGTAGCCGAGAGGCTAAATGGAGATCCTGGTTAGGTGTGCTCCTTGCATCGATGGCTTGCTTTTTTTCTGGCTGGTCGACCGGTGTTTACCTGCCTTATTCAAATATGTCTGTCGATTTAGTATGGTTCAAACACAATATGCTTGCAGCTTGTTCGCTGCTGCTCTTGCCGGAACCAGGTTATCCCAGGAGCCGCAGATGTCCGGGCTGCGTTTATCGGCATAGGAAACCCGCGCCACAGACAAAGCTATCTCTTCTCATTCAATCACCGTGCATCGTAACCAACAGCAACCTCAAGGAATGGATCGCATGAAAAAAACGAAGTCCGCCGTCGCCATGAAGTCACGCAAAGCTGTCCCCCTATACAAAGACGCCCAACAGCCCTCTGCCAAGCGAGTGAAGGATCTTCTCTCGCGCATGACACTGGAGGAAAAAGCGGCACAGATGCTGTGCATCTGGCAGAAGAAACCTGAGACGCTGGTGGATGCAGAGGGCAACTTCGATCTCCAGAAGGCGAAGAATGCATTTCGCGATGGCCGCGGTCTGGGGCAGGTCGGACGTCCGAGCGATGCCGGCGGCGGCAAGAACGCGCGCGGCATGGCTGAGTTGACCAATGCCATCCAGAAGTTTTTCCTTGAGAACAGCCGCCTGGGCATTCCGGTGATCTTCCATGAGGAGTGCCTGCACGGCCATGCGGCTCCGGGTGGAACAAGTTTTCCCCAGCCCATTGCTCTGGGCGCTACCTTCAATCCCGCGCTGGTGGAGTCGCTGTTCACCATGACGGCTCTGGAAGCGCGCCTGCGCGGCGCGCATCATGCGCTCACCCCGGTGGTGGACGTGGCGCGCGAGCCTCGCTGGGGCCGCGTGGAGGAGACTTACGGCGAAGATCCTTACCTGGTTTCGCGGCTGGGCATTGCGGCAGTGCGCGGATTTCAGGGAGACAGAAACTTCCGGGATAAGCGCCATTTGCTGGCGACGCTGAAGCACTTTGTGGGACACGGACAGCCGGAATCGGGCATGAACTGTGCGCCTGCAAACGTCTCCATGCGCGTCCTGCGGGAGACTTTCCTTTACACCTTCAGAGAAGCTCTGCGCGAAGCGAAAGCCGTGACGCTGATGGCCTCGTACAACGAAATCGACGGCGTGCCCTCGCACGCCAACAAGTGGCTGATGAAGGATGTGTTGCGCAAGGAATGGGGCTTCAAGGGATTCGTGGTGTCGGATTATTTCGCCATTTGGGAACTGGGCTACCGGCCGGACACGCATGGCCACTTCGTCGCCAAGGACAAGAAGGAATCGTGCGCGCTGGCGGTGAATGCGGGCATCAACATCGAGCTGCCCGACCCGGATTGCTACCTGCATCTGGTGGAACTGGTGAAGAAGGGCGTGCTGAAGAAATCGCAGCTCGACGATCTGGTGGCGCCGATGCTCTTCTGGAAATTCGAGATGGGATTGTTCGACGATCCATACGTCGACCCCGCGGAGGCGGAGCGCATAGCCGGTTGCGACGAGCATCGCGGCCTTGCGCTGAAGGCAGCACATGAAGCCATCACCCTGCTCAAGAACGAAAAGAACATTGCGCCTCTCGACTTGAACTCCATCAAGACCATCGCGGTCATCGGGCCCAATGCAAACCGCGGCCTTTTAGGTGGATACAGCGGCGTGCCAAAGCACAATGTCACGATGCTCGAAGGCATCAAGGCCAAGGTAGGAACGAAGGCGAAGGTTTTATACAGCGAGGGCTGCAAGATAACTATCGGCGGCAACTGGAACCAGGATGAGGTAGTGCCGAGTGATCCGGCAGAGGATCGCAAACAGATTGCCGAAGCGGTCGAGGTGGCGAAAAACGCAGACGTCATCGTGCTGGCGATCGGCGGAAACGAGCAGACTTCGCGCGAGGCGTGGGCGCTGAACCACATGGGAGACCGCACCAGCCTGGACCTGATCGGACGCCAGGACGAACTGGTGAAAGCTATGCTCGAGCTGGGCAAGCCGGTCATCGTTTTCCTGTTCAACGGCAGGCCGCTTTCCATCAACTATGTGGCCCAGAATGTGCCGGTGATTTACGAATGCTGGTATCTCGGCCAGGAAACCGGGCACGCGGTTGCCGACGTGCTGTTCGGCGATTACAATCCGGGCAGCAAGCTTCCGATTTCAGTGCCTCGCTCGGCGGGCCATCTGCCGGTTTTCTACAACTACAAACCGTCGGCTCGGCGCGGTTATCTATTCGACGATGTCTCGCCGCTGTATGCCTTCGGTTATGGGCTGAGCTACACAAGCTTCGCCCTCACAAACCCGAGGCTGAAGAACAAGAAGATTCACAGGAAGGAATCAACGCAGGTTTTGGTAGATGTGACCAACACCGGCAAGCGCGCGGGAGCCGAAGTGGTGCAACTTTATATCCGCGACCTGGTCAGTTCGGTGACGCGGCCGGTGAAGGAGCTCAAGGGCTTCAAGAAAGTGTGGCTTGAGCCTGGCCAGAGCACGACAGTCAAGCTCGACATTACGCCGGCTCTGCTAGCCTTCTACGATATAAACATGAAGTATGTGGTGGAGCCCGGAGATTTTGAGATTATGATCGGCAGTTCTTCGCGGGACGCCGATCTGCAGAAGCTGGTCCTACAAGTGACAAAGTAGCATGGCGAGCGCCGCTGGAATGCTCGCGGAGAGTATGCGGCGAGGTACAGGGCGCCTGCCCCTGGCAGTGCGGCGGAAAGCGAGAATGAATCGATGAGCGGTGCGAGCGAGAAACTTTCAATAACCGAGAAAGTAGGTTACGGCCTTGGAGATGCGGCGTGCAACTTCATCTTCCAGACGCTGATGTATTTCCAGTTGAGCTTTTACACGGATACATTCGGAATTTCCGCAGCGGCAGCGGGTACGATGTTTCTCGTGGTTGGACTGGGCGCGGCCTTCTTCGACCCCATTATGGGCGTCATTGCCGACCGCACTAAGACCCGCTGGGGCAAATTCCGCCCCTGGGTTCTGGCTGGCGCGATCCCCTACGGCATCATGAGCGTGGTGGCCTTTTCGACGCCCAATCTTGGCCCCATGGGCAAATTGATCTATGCCTGGGTCACCTACACACTGCTCATGGCGGTCTACACGGTTGTAAATGTTCCCTACGCGGCGCTGAGCGGCGTCATCACCGGCGATCCCGATGAGCGCACCAGCGTGCAATCCTACCGCTTCGTGCTCGTGCAAGGCGCTATCTTCATCGTCTCTGTTCTGTTGCTGCCGATGTTCAAGTTCTTCGGCCATGGGGACAACGCCAAGGGCTATCAGATGACGATGGGAACATTGGCCGTGGCCTCGATTCTCTTCCTGACTATAACTTTCTTAACAACCAAAGAGCGCATTCAGCCGGCGCCCGGACAGAAAAGCTCGATCGGGCAGGACCTTGCGGACCTAATGAAAAACGGCCCGTGGATCGCGCTCTTCGTGGTCACGGTCTTTTACTTTGTTGCGCTCTCGCTGCGCAACGCCATGATGGTCTACTACTTCAAGTACTTCGTCGGCCACGACGAACTGTACAGCATCTTCAACATCTTCAGTATGACCGGCGCGGTCATCGGCATCTTCCTTTCGCCGGTGCTGACCAAGAAGTGGGGCAAGCGCAACGTCTTGATGGCGACCATGGCCCTGACCGGCTTGTTGACCGGCGCGTTCATGCTCCTGCCGGCCCAGGCGCTGAATGCAACCTACGCGATAGAAACATTGCGCGCTATGGCCTTCGGCGTATCCAGCCCGCTGCTCTGGGCCATGATGGCCGATGTAGCCGACTTCAGCGAGTGGAAGACTGGACGCCGCGCCACCGCAATGATCTTTGCCGCCACGGTCTTCGCGCTCAAGGCGGGCCTGGCGCTTGGCCGCGCCTTGGGAGGCTGGCTGCTTTCGCTCTACGGTTACCTGCCCGATGCACAGCAGCAAACCGCCCAGGGACTCTTCGGCATTCGCCTGACTGCCTCCATCGTCGCCGGAGCGGCCTTCCTGGCCGTCGCGGTTTGCCTGTTCTTCTACGGAATCGACAAGAAGCTGAATCTAACCATCTCTGAAGAACTGGCCGAGCGGCGCAAGGGATTTTCGTCCCCGGCGTAATAGGAAGCGATTCTGTCTTCGGCCGCATAGGCTCGCCTATTGCGGCCGGCAACTTTAATTGGGATCCTGGTGTCCCATTACCGTTCTAATGATAGGCAATCTCTCATGAGCATCCAGAAAGTCCAGATTCGGTATTTCATCGCAGTTGCTGTTCTATTCATCGCAAGTATAGCCGCTGGCGCACAGACTCCCGCCACTCTGAAAGATGCCTACCGAGGCGACTTTGTGATTGGCGCGGCAATCAACACCGCCCAGATCACGGGTCAGGACAGCCGCGGGGATGCGATTCTCGAGACGCAATTCAACTCCATCTCGCCGGAAAACGCTCTCAAGTGGGAGAACGTTCATCCTCGGCCTGACACTTACACCTTCGATATTCCCGACCAGTACGTGGCCTTCGGGGAAAAACACCACATGTTCATCGTAGGCCATTGCCTGGTTTGGCATAACCAGGTTCCGGCCTGGGTCTTTCGCAATGACAAAGGAGAACTTGTCGACCGCGAAACTCTGTTGAAGCGCATGCACGATCACATCTCCACGGTTGTCGGCCGCTACAAGGGGCGCATCCAGAGTTGGGACGTGGTCAACGAGGCGCTGAACGAAGACGGCACCCTGCGCCAGTCTCTCTGGCTCAAAATCATCGGCGAGGATTTTATTGCGAAGGCCTTCGAGTACGCGCACGAAGCCGATCCGCGGGCCCAGCTGAATTACAACGACTACAATCTGGAGAACGAAGCCAAGCGCAAGGGGGCGCTCGAGCTCATTGCCAGGCTGAAGGCCCAGGGAGTGCCGATCACCGCCATCGGTCTGCAGGGACATATCACTCTCACATCACCCACGATTGATGATGAGGACGCCTCCCTCTCCGCCTTCGCCAAGCTGGGAGTCAAGGTGGCGATCACGGAACTGGACATCGACGTGCTGCCCCGCAATCCGGAGATGTTCGGCGCCGAGGTCTCCCTGAAACTGCAGCAGGATCCCAAATTGAACCCCTATGTCAACGGATTGCCGCCCTCCGCGCAGCAGGAGCTTGCGAAACGATATGCCGATCTGTTCGGGGTCTTCCTCAAGCACCGCGATGCTGTCAACCGCGTGACCTTCTGGGGCGTGACGGACGGGGATTCCTGGCTGAACGGCTGGCCGATCCGTGGGCGCACCAGCTACCCGCTGCTTTTTGATCGCAGCGGCCAGCCAAAGCCGGCTTTCTATGCGGTAATTCGAGCAGCCGCTGAAGGCAAGACAATCAATTAGATTTAACAGCGTAGCGCTGAATACGCAGCTATTGACGATTCCACACACGTAATACACGCGCGGAGATTAAACCTTACATCGGACTGACCGCGCGCGAGATCAGTAACTTGTACTGATTCTCTCGTTCGTCGCTCGATAGATCGCACTTATTTTGAGCGCAATATCTCCGGCTGGTCAGGTAGTCGTAGACAAGCGAGGGAATGTTGTAGTGGTGGATGGTCTTGTGCCGCACCACCTTGCTGTCCTCCATCACTAAGATGCGGTTCAAGTGAATACTATCATCAATGTTATCGAGATAACGAAAATCCTTATAGCTCTGTATTCCCTCGTCGAGTGGCGGCACATGGTCTGATACCAGGATGATCAGGCTCTTGGGATCGAGCTTATTCAGAGCGCGGATATAACTGGCGATCGCCTGAGTGCGATACCAATACTGGTTGGCAGCCCGCAGCAGCTGCTGGTCATCATGCGGTGCTTTCATAGACAAAACCAGCGGCCGCCGATCGGTGTCAATATCGTGGGGCTCATGGCCGTACATAGTAAGCACATAGTTGAAGATCGGCTGACCTGGATGTTCCCGCAGCGTTCGCGCGATAAAGGCGAGATTCTGATTGAATAGATCCCCGTCGAACAAATACGTCTCGGCATCCGATGCGTTGCTCACCGTCAGATAGGTCTCGCGATTGCGCGAGTATTCCATCGGATAGTAAAGTTTTTCGAACCCGATTCCGGTATAGGCCTTGCTGCTGTTGAAGTAGTCCGGCTGATAAACGTTGCTTGCGTAGGTTGTGTATCCGGCCTGATGCAGGATGTCGGGCATGCAACCCGCCGCATGCCCGGTAAAATTGTCGAACTCGATCTCGGATAGCTCATTCAAAGCCGGCACGCCGCAGAGTGCCTCGAACTCCGCCTGGGCGGTTTGGCCGCCGAAAACAGGCGAGATGGAAAACCCTTGCTCCTCTCCGACCAACTGCGCGTAATCGGGGTGGCGCGGATCCCTTGAAAAGGTGACCCCGCGAAAAAGCGTCGGATCCACCCAGCTCTCAAGTACGACCAGATACACGTTGTGGTGATTACCGCTCTTGCGGATGAAATCTGCGCTGGCGCGAACTTCCTGCTCATACTCGCCACGCTTGCGGTAATCGTCGGTCTGCTTGAGCGCGACCTTCCGCGATGCCTCATAATACAGCAGCATGGTGAGACGGCCGTTGTTATTCACGCTCTGCGCATCGGAATATATCGCCACATCCAGGCGCCCCAACCGAAGTCCGGAGAGAATCACATCCGGAAAGAACTCCACCGCTGCGCTTCCCAGCAGCGCCAGCCCTGCCATGGTTAGCACACGCCAGTATTTTCGATAGTTTACGAATGCAAGCAGCAGAACCGGCGGAAGAACCAGAGCCAATATCATTCCCGCCTTCTTGGCGAAATGCAACACATTAAGAAGCTCGGGCAGGCTTTGAAGGTCGATGATGCGCAGGACGTCCCCGGTCGCAATGAAGAAGACATCACAGGCTGCATAAACCAGCACGAATGGCAGCGCGGCCACGAATGCCGTCAGTTTTCCCGGCCGGAGCGTGTAGTTGAGCGCCCAATAAAGCGCCAACAGAAGAGGCGCTTCTATACAAAGATGAAAACGGAGCGGGGATAGTCCGCTCTGCCTGCCTAGAAATTCAGAGAGCGCTTCCATGAAGATCAGGAAGACGAAATAGCGAATTCCCAGGCGGCGAATCTTGTCCCAGGTCCAGTAAATGTATCGCCTCAAACAAGAACGAGAGATTGCGCCGTTCCCAGGCGCAGGTACAACGCCGTTAGGCCTGCTTATCTTCAACTTGCGCCTCACTGGGATCTGTTTTATACCGTGTATCTATCCTAAGGTAGAGTCCTCCGATAGAGATGGCAGCCTGTCAGTTATTAGCCGAATACTCCCTACCTCGAAATACTCAGGCGAATGGCGGAAGTGGAGGTAGCGGGAGTCGAATTCTGGAACTGCGTTGAAAACAAATGACTTATTGATTCTAATGGCACTATTGAAACGCTAGAAACGGCCAATGCGCGGTTTTGAAGTACACCACAAGTACACATATTCTCGGAAATAATCCGATAGCCTCTTCTTGAGATACTGCTCAAGACTCGGTCCAGGAGGCTTATGTGTCTTACACGCGCGACGAGGCCCGTTTGCTCGCTCGTGCTGGGACGGAATCGCTATCGTCAGGCAGTGGTGCGCGACCAAAGTGGCTGAGCACGCGGAGTGCATAGTACGTCAGCCACTTGCTGGGCTTTCCTGGTTGCTCTACGTCTGCCCACATCTTGCCATTCAGCGAATTCTCCATGACCCACTTGCCTTCCGGCGTCATCTTCGACTCGATGACTTTGAGCGGTCGTTCGAGCGCCGCGGACATGGGCGTGCCTGATTCGGCGAGGGCGTACATAGCTTCGAGAACATCTGAGTTATAGTGCAGCGGGAAGCCGAACTTCAGCCACCCCTGCTTGGGTTTCGGATCTCCAGGACCATGCGCAAGTAGGAACGCGTCCTTCTGATCAGACACCCACTGCTTCACGGTCCGGCCGGGAGGCAATCCGCCACTCTCGGGCCTGCGCGCCAGAACCTTCATCCAGTCCGTCTGGTTCCCCGGCACATACACAAACACTTCGCGTTCGAGCAGACGCTTAACGAGCAACTTCATGGCGGACTTTATGGCCGGGGTCCGGCTTCCCGGGGGCACCTGCGAAAAACAGAGGAGCAGTTTCGGCTGAGCCATGTAGCAATACGGCAGCAAGGAATAGGCCATGGCGCCGCAATCGATGCCCCCATCATGCATCACTCTCTGCGCAAGGGCCTCGCGCTCACGCTGAACAACGGGATGCTTTCCGTAGCCGAGGCGCGTCAGGGCGGCAACAACATTGGCCGTCAGACACTGCGTGCCGTCTTTGATCGGCAGTCGAAGCGTCCACTCATGCTGGCCCAGTATCGTGCTGATCCCCGCGGCGATGCGCGGGTCCCGTCCGTCGGCTAAAAACTGGCCCAGGAAGATAACCTGCCAATACTTGCCGGTGTATTTCTTGTACGCCTTGTCGTCATCATCCCAGAATCGGTCTCCATGCTTGAGGATTCCCTGGGTGACTTTGTATTGCATTAGCCGTGATTTCGTCAGCGCCAGCTCCGGGGCCGCCTCCGGCTTCCCCAGCAGGTGCTTCAAGGTCAGGTAGCGAACCGGTGGATTATCCTCTTCGAGTAGCCAATCGATTGCCTTCATAGTGCAAATATAAATCCGAAGGCAACAGCGGTGCCCTCTGCTCTGGGTCGATCTCCAAGGGCACACATCAGCTCACGTTCTCACGATAAACACTGGGAAAATCCTCAGCCAGCGAGTACTAGACGTAGATCAGTGCCTCAGGTAAATTTTCTGTCTGCCTCATTATCTATTTATTTATTCGATGCTTTATGGAGAAACCAAATACACAACAAATACGCCACATCACAGCGAGAACTACTTCCACTCCAAACGTCTTAGAATCAATTATTTACGTGTGATGGAGGCAACGGGCGCCGTCTTCGATCCTCCTTACAGCTGGCTGGATGAAAACCCCAGCGGCCGTCAGTCAGCAGCGGAAGTTACATGTGCTGTGACCGATTACAACTTGCGGGCCATAGGCGCGGAGGTGCAAAATAAATCGCAATTATCGGACACGATCGCGGGTTAGCGGAGAGGAAGGAAAAAATGTTCAACGTCTTGACAATTGCACGGGAGTACGGCAGCGGAGGCTCCGACATCGGGCGCAAGGTTGCGGAACTTCTGAACTGGGAGTGCGTTGACAAGCAGATCATCGAGCAGGTCGCAGCCAAGGGAAAGGTGGACCATGACTGGGCCGCGCAGGCCGACGAACACGCCATCGCGTGGTGGGAGCGGGTGATGAAGAGCTTCCGCCAGGGTGGCCCGGAGTCCTATACCGGGGAGGGCTCTGATCTCGCGGTGGATCGCGATACAGTGCAGATATTAACTGCGAATATCATTCAAGAGGCCGCCAAGGTGGGCAATTGCGTCATCATCGGGCGCAGCGCGCAATGCGTTCTGCGGCGCCATCCCCACGTGCTTCGTATGCTGGTCTATGCGCCGCTCAGTGAGAAGGTCGCGCGCATGAAGCTTCGCCATCCCCACGAGCAAAACCTGCAAGCTCTGCTGCGCCGCATTGACTCCGAGCGCCTCCACTATGCCCGGTACTATTACGACTGCGACTCCTCCGATCCCCGGCTCTACCACATCACCATAAACAGCACTCTGGGCGTCGATACCTGCGCAAAGATGGTTGCACAGATTATCCAGTCTTCTTAAGGCCTGCTGAAAGCACTCTCTACGTCATACAATGTTGTATAGGCTTTGGGAATCGGGAGTGGATGCCTTCACTATCATGCGGATTGCCGGTCACAGCAGCGTTATGGTTTCGCAGCGGTATATCCATCCAACTCCGGAGGCAGTGAAGCGGGCTTTCGAGCGGCTGCAACTGTCGGGCGATTTCGCCGCAATCGAGCCAAAACGACTGCCACCCGCTACAGCATCCGCTACACTCACGCGGGCTGTTGCCGTAAGTCATTGAGGGGCCTGTAGCTCAACGGTTAGAGCAGGGGACTCATAATCCCTTGGTTCGGGGTTCAAATCCCTGCAGGCCCACCATTTTGGGACGCACATGAAGACTGGCATCATCGGCCTGCCGCAGGTAGGCAAAACTTCGCTGTTCAAGATTCTGACCAAGGCCAGGCTCGAGGAGCACGGCCACTCGCGAGAGGCCCACGTCGGCGTGGCACGCGTGCCCGACGAGCGTCTGGATAAGCTGTCGGCGCTCTACTCACCGAAGAAGACAACCTACGCGTCCGTCGAGTTTGTGGACGTGGCGGCCATCGGGCAGGAGGCGCTGAAGGAGACCGCGTTCCTTGCCAGCCTGCGCCAGGTGGATGCGCTGATTCACGTGTTGCGGGCCTTTGAGGAGGAGTCGATTCCCCATGTCGGTCCCGTCGACCCCCTGCACGACATCCGGAACGTCGAGTTCGACCTGATGATCAGCGACCTTACTCAGGTGGAAAAGCGGCTGGAGCGGGTGGAGAAGGATCTGAAGAAGCAGCGCACCGGCGAGCTGGAGCGGGAACACGCCCTGCTCGTGCGCTCCAAAGCGGCTCTCGAAAAGGAGCAGCCGCTGCGCGAGCTGGAGATGACGCCGGAAGAAAAGAAGCTCATCAAGGGCTTCATGTTCCTGTCGCAGAAGCCGATTCTCTACGCCGTTAACATCGGCGAAAGCACCACGCTGGGCGACGACCTGGAGGCCGCGGTCAGCCGCTTTAAACTCGACGAGGTTGCTCACCGGCCCAACGCCGGCGCGACGGCCATCTGCGGCAAGGTGGAAGCCGAGCTGGCGGAGATGGACGACGAGGAGGCGGCGGAGTTTCTGGGAAGTTACGGGCTGCGCGAGAGCGGCCTGGTGCGGCTGATCCGCAAGAGCTATGAGCTACTAGGGCTGATCAGCTTCTTCACCGCCGGCGAGGACGAGTGCCGCGCCTGGACAATTCCTGCAGGCTCCAAGGCGCCACAGGGAGCCGGTGCGATTCACTCTGACCTCGAACACCACTTCATTCGCGCCGAGACCATCCGTTGGGACAATTTGCTTGCCGCCGGCTCCGAGGCGGCAGCGCGCAGCAAAGGCACACTGCGCCTGGAAGGCAAGGAGTACGTGGTGCAGGATGGCGACGTGATGCACATTCGGCACAGTGGGTAAGGGGCAATGCTCAGGATTTCCCTCATACTCGGCGCGATCGCAGCACTAGCCGACGTGGCTGGCGGATTTGCCTTGGTGCGCGCCAAGGGTATAGAGCGCTACCTGCGCTATTTTGTCGCTCTGGGCGCGGGCTTCCTCATGGCCACCGCCGTACTGGAGATGATCCCCGAAGGTTTGCGCCAGAGTCCGCGGATGGGGCCGGTCCTCATCATGGCCGGTTATTGCGTGGTGCATCTGCTGGAGCACACTATCAATGCCCACTTCCATTTCGGCGAGGAGACGCACTCGGGTGAGTTCGTCTCGCGGCATACCGGTAATTCTGTGCTGGCCGGCCTCAGTGTTCACGCGCTCTTTGACGGTGTGGCCATCGGCTCGGGGTTTGTGGTCTCCAGCTGGCTGGGGTGGTTGATCTTTCTGGCGATTCTACTGCACAAGGCGCCAGAGGGATTCACCATGGCCTCGGTGATGCTGGCCAGCGGACGCAGCCGGGCGGCAGCTCTTTATTCCGCCGTGGCGTTGGCGGCGGCCACATTGGCCGGCGTGCTGGTGATTGGATTGGCTCCACGCCTGGTCTTGTACGGGCTGCCCCTTTCCGCCGGGGTGGCACTTTATGTAGCAGCTACCGACCTGGTGCCTGAGGTCAACCGCGAACCGGGAATTCGCATGGCGCTGGTGTTCTTTGCGGGCGTGGGTGGGTTCCTGTTGCTGCGGATGCTGCTGCCTGCATTGTAAGCAATGCGGTGAAAATATTATACACGATATAATCTCAACTGGAGATCGACGTAGATGCGTATACGACATTCGTCGGCACAGGAAGTTCATCTGGGTTTTCATTCGGCTGAAGCTTGCAAAGCAAGATTTGGATTAGCGGGGAAATTCAATGCTTACTACGCACTGCTCTTCCTTGTCCTACTCGTGATTTTGGCTCCGATATGGATTGTTAAATATCCGGGCATGGTGGACTATCCAAACCACCTCGTCAGATGCTACATGCTCGCACATTATCATGATAATCCCATTTGGCAGCAGCGGTTTGTTGTAGTTCACGATCCTATCCCGAATCTGGGTATCGAACTGGTTGTGATGCCGTTAACCCGGCTGCTGCCCCTCATGGTATGCGGAAAAGTATTTCTTTCGCTTGCTGCCGCGCTCTATGTGTTGGGATGCAGCGCGGTTGGGCGGTATGTGACTGGCAAACCGAATTGGTTGGCCCTGATCGCCGCTTTTACTTTCTACAATCAGACTCTCTTTATGGGTTTTGCGAGTTATGTCCTGGGCATAGGGTTTTTCCTGTGCGCCTTCGCATTTTGGTTGCGCGTCCGTGACAGAATGACTCCTTTCCACTTTTTTCTTTGTTGTTTACTGAGCATTGCCGCCTTTCTGGTGCACCTTACATCCATTACACTTCTGGCCGTCGCGTGTTTCACGGTTGCATTTCTTGATTTCCTTCGAAATCGCAAACTGCCCGGTTTCATTGTCAAGGTGGCCTGGTTAGCCTGTCCTTTATTGCTCATGGTTTTCTTTATGAAGAGCAGCGGGCGCGTTGGACATCTTGCATGGACGTCGCCCATCGGCAAACTGCATGGTCTTTTCCAGATGTTTAGCTCGTATCGCCCCATGCTGAATTTGATTATAGGTGTTGTTTTGCTGGCCTGCGCCCTGGTGATACTCATGCGGAGCAAGATTCACTTGACCGCGGTTGCTGGCCTTGTCTTTCTTCTCTTATTCTTCATTACCCCAATGGAAATCCTCACAGCTTCCTATGTCGACAAGCGTTATATCGTTCCGGGCTTCCTGCTCCTGGTTCTGTCAATCGAACCGCGCTGGGGCCGATGGCAAAAGGCCGCCGTGGCCGTAGCATTAGCCGTCATGACAATACGCATGGGGGCCATTACCGCCGATTGGCTTACCATCAGCCGGCGCAGCGAACAGGTGCTTGCCATGGGACAAGTATTGCCCGAGGGGTCGCGCATTTATGCCTTAGTGCCTGATGCGGATGACACGCCAAAATTTGACCGCGGCTTCATTCATGTAATTCAATTCTGGACCCTGTCGCGCAATGCGGACATTTCTACACTTTTCGCCATGTCCGGTCAGCAGCCACTGGTGACTCGACATCCCCCTTGCGGTGGTCCGGAGTGGGCTGAATGTTTTGCGAGCTACGATTTCGTCTGGACAAAAGTTCCCCCGCCCTCTATACGGGAAATTCTTCTCGGCATTGCAACCCCGGCAGTTACCTGGGAGAAGGTCACATTATGGCGGGTGAATCGAAGTTCATTGTCCGGGCAACGTGCACCTTGAGCCGCAAAGCGTTTTGTGTTGACAAAGAACTCCCACGGCGCCGCCCGCCTCATACTCGGCGCCCAAAGCCGAATCTCTCCGCGTAGAGCCGGGCAAGAAGCTTGGCATAATCCCAGCCTACTTTGAAGTTGGCCTTGCTCGCTCCGCGATGGCGGCTGCCAAAGGCCAGCGGTACCTCCGCCACCGAGCGGATGCGGCCGCGCACCAGAATTTCCAGCAATAATTTAAAGCCAGCGGGCTGGAAGGCAATTCCGTCAATGCTCGCGCGGCGAACCAGGAAGAATCCGGTCATAGGATCGTGAGCGCGGATGCCTGGACGCTGAACGGGCCACGTTACCCAGATGGCGGCGACAGAAAGAAACTTCCTGATTGGATTCCATTTGCCCAGTTCTCCGCCCGATGTGTAGCGGCTGCCGATAGCCAGGTCGTTGCCGGCTAAAATGGCTGCAATCAATGCGGGTAGCAGCTCCGGGGGGTGCTGCAGGTCGGCGTCCATCACGCCCAGAATCGTCGCGTCGGTCTGCCGCCAGCCGTAAAGAACGGCCCCGGACAAGCCGCGCTCCCCTTTGCGGATCAGCAGGCGCACGCGCGGGTCCTTTTGGGCGATGGCGGAGACAATCTCCTCGGTGCCGTCGCGGCTGTCGTCATCGACCACCAGAATTTCATAGTCAATTCCCAGGGGGTCGAGCACGGAGCGCACGTGAGTGAGCAGGCCGCCAATATTATCTGCCTCGCGCAGGGTAGGAATGACCAGCGCCAGCTTTTCCTGACTGCGCACCTGGGGCTCTGCCATAGTCTGGGGCCGCGTTGCCGAGCCCTCCGCCGCCGTGTACGATGAAGCTATTGTTTCAGATGACATTCTGCGTCTAAGTATACGGGGTTCATTCGTTTGAGGCACTACATCCCGGTCAACTTTTTGCTGACCTTGCTGTTCACGGCACTCGGCTTGACCGTGATGGGCTACCATCCCGGCTTTGAGGACGACGGCGTTTATCTGACCGCGGTTAACAATAACTTGAATCCAGCACTTTACCCCCACGACCCCGGCTTTTTCCGCTATCAAATGCAGGCCAGCTATTTCGACAACCTGGTCGCCGGGTTTGTCCGCTGGACCGGAATTTCCGTGGCCGCCACGGAGCTTCTCTGGCAGTTTGTATCGGTCGCGTTGATTGTCTTCAGCTGCTGGATGATTGCGCGCAGGCTATTCTCCGACATGCGGGCGCAATGGGCCGGAGTCGCCCTGGTCACCGCCATGTTCACCCTGCCGGCGGCAGGAACCGCGCTCTACCTGGTCGATCAGCATCTGCATCCGCGCACCATTGCCACGGGCTTGATTCTGCTGGCCGTTTCGCGGATTCTAGCTGGCAAAAGCTGGCAGGCAGTCCCCCTCCTGTTGCTGGCGACAATACTGCATCCCCTGATGACCGCCTTCGGCGTCTCCTTTTGTTTATTCCTGGTTATGGCCATGCTGGAACCACCGTTGCCTCTTTGGCTGCGGCGATGGCCAAAGTTCAGACAAGGTTCCTGGGCGGCCGCCTTGATCCCCCTGGGTTGGGTCTTCGAGCCGGCCACTCCCGCCTGGCGTGAGGCGCTGGGCACGCGCCACTACTTATTCCTCTATCGCTGGGCATGGTATGAATGGCTGGGCGCGCTGGCCCCCCTGTTGCTCTTCTGGCTGCTCTGGCGCATCGCGCAAAAGCGCGGCGAGATGCTGCTGGCGCGCTTTGCGCTGGCCGTCATCCTCTATGGGGTCTTTCAAATAGTAGTGGCCTTTGTCATGCTTGGATTCCCTGCCCTGATCCGGTTGACCCCCTTGCAGCCAATGCGTTTTCTCCACCTGATCTACTTCTTTCTGATGCTGGTTGGCGGTTGCCTGCTGGGCAAATATCTGCTCAAGGCCAGCATCTGGCGCTGGGCAGTATTTTTACTGGTCATCAATGCGGGCATGTTTGCATCGCAACGGTTGCAGTTCAGCGGCAGCGAGCATCTGGAACTGCCCGGACGCCCCTCGGTTAACCCGTGGCTGCAGGCCTTCGCGTGGATTCGCCAGAACACGCCCACCGACGCCTATTTTGCCCTCGACCCTGAGTACATGGACGCGCCGGACGAGGATTATCACAGCTTCCGCGCTCTGGCCGAACGCAGCCAGTTGGCCGATTCCATCAAAGACACGGCGGTAGTAACGCAGATTCCAGAGTTGGCCGAGGTGTGGAAGCGGCAGGTTCATGCTCAGAAAGGCTGGGCCCGCTTCCAGCTTGCCGACTTTGAGCGACTGAAGGCGGAGTTTGGCGTCAGCTGGGTGCTGGTCGCCTATCCTCAGCCGAAGGGGTTAGCTTGCCAGTGGCACAACAGCGTCCTCACTGTCTGCCGGATACCGTAATTAGTGGTCAGTAAACAGTGGTCAGGGGACCGTGCTTAGTCCTCTGCTTGCCCTATCTTCCCTATGGAAATGAAAGGGATTGGATTAGGATAATGTCGGTACAATTGATGTATTGTTGCATGTAAGTTGTGAGAGGTTTGCTAGCCGCGGTTTCTAGCTGACCACTGACCACTGTTCACTATCCCGGCCGGAGACCGGTTCATGCTCAACCTTTCCCAGCGACTGATTCTCGGCTGCTTGCTGCTGGTCGGCCTTATTGCCGGGCTGGTGGCGGCCACGCACAACGCCCTGGCGGCGTCTGGACAGCTCCGGTTCGCATACCTGATTGTGGCGGTCGCGGCGCTGGTCGCTGTGGTGACCGTTTATTTTGTGCTGCGCCCCATCCGCCTGCTGGCCCACGACGCCCGCCGCATCGCCGAGGGTAACCTGAAGCACCGCGTGGAGTGGAGCAGCCGCGATAGCTTCGGCGTAATCGCCGCTGAACTGAACCGCATCGCCGTCCGGCTGCGCGAGTTGGGGGAATCGGAGGCCGGGCGCCGCCAGATGGAGTTTCAACTCTCCGATGCCGTGCTGCAATCCATCTTCGAGCCCATCATCGTGACCGACGGCAAGGGGCATCTGCTCAAGGTGAACCAGGCTGCCGCCGATCTGTTGGGCGAAGCGGCCACCGACCGCATGGCGCTGGCCAGTACGCCCGGCGGCGACAAAATCTTAAGTGCCATTCGCAATGCCGTCTCTATGCAGAAGCCGATAGCCGACGAGGGCGAGGCCTCCCTGCTGCCCTTGCGCATCGGCAGCCAGGAGCGCAGCTACCGTTTGCGCACCACCCCCATGCGCGACGCTGAAAAGCGGCTGCTGGGCACCGTGACCACTCTTGAAGACGTCACCAGCCTGCAGGATACTGACCGCTTCAAGACGCAGTTCATCAGCGTGGCCAGCCGCAAGCTGCGCGACCCGCTGCTCCAGTTGCGCCGAGGCCTTTACGCCCTGGGCCAGGGATACGCCGGGGAGCTGCTCCCCTTACAGGCGGAACTGGTGGCCGAGGCCGGCAGTGAGAGCGAGAAGCTGGATGATCTGATGGGCGACCTGATCGAGGTAGCTGAACTGGACGCAGGGCGGCGCGAATTTACGCTGGAACACCTGCGCCCCTTGCAGATCCTGAACGAAGCCCGCGACCGCTTCTGCGAGGACGCGGCTCAGAAGCGCATCCGCGTCGATGTTGCAGCCTACGAAGATCTCTCTTTTGTGCAGGCCGACCGGCGCGCCGTGCGCTCCATCCTGGACAATCTGCTCTCCAATGCCATTCGCTACACGCCACCCGAGGGAGAGATTCTGCTGGCCGCCGAAGAGATCCAGAATTCCGTGCAGTTCACGGTGCGCGATACCGGACGCGGCATCGAGGCCGACCGGTTGGGAACCATCTTCGACCGATTCAGCACTTTCTCCGAGCGCGGCTCCGGCCTCGGCCTCGCCCTGGTCCGCCGCCTGGTTGAGCAGTTGGGCGGCCAGATTGCCGTCGAGAGCCGTCTGGGTCACGGAACCACCTTCCGCTTCACTCTTCCCGTGGCGGCCGTCAACGAAGTCCGCTATCCCGTCGAGGAGGGCTGAGTCATGGCAGAGATCAAACTGGAACGCCAGCAGGAACCCGCCAGACTACGCGTCTACATCGGCGCCGCGCCCGGAGTGGGCAAGACCTATGACATGATCAACGACGCCTACCGGATGAAGCATCAGCAGGGCATGGATGTGGTTATCGGGCTGGTGGAAACTCATGGGCGCGAAGAGACTGCGGCACGCATCCGCGACCTGGAAATCGTGCCCCAACGCGTGATTCCCTACCGCGGCGTCAACCTGAAGGAGATGGACGTAGACGCCATCCTCGCCCGTCATCCGCAAACCGTCATCGTCGACGAGCTGGCCCACACCAATGTTCCCGGCAGCAAGAACCGCAAGCGCTACGAGGATGTGCTGGAGTTGCTCGACGCCGGCATCAATGTCATGACAGCAGTCAACATCCAGCACCTGGAAACACTCAACGACGCTGTCAACCGCTCCGCCAATACCGTCATTCGCGAGACCGTCCCCGACAGCTTTCTCAAGCGCGCCGACGAAGTGGTGAATGTGGACGTGACGGTGGACGAGCTGCGTAACCGCCTGCGCCAAGGCAAGATTTACGCTCCCGAGAAAGTCGAGCAGTCGTTGGCCAATTTTTTCCGCAAGGGCAACCTGAATATGCTCCGCGAACTGGCCCTGCGCACCACCGCCGAGCAGGTGGGCAACCAGGCCTCTCAGTACCGCCGCGTCCAGGGATTGGAACAGGCGCCCATCCCGGAGAAGGTGATGGTCTGCCTCAGCACCCGGCCCGGCTCCGAGCGCCTCCTGCGCATCGGCGCGCGCATCGCCGGCCGCCTGGCCAGCAACTGGTACGCCGTCTACGTCACTCGTCCCAACGACGACATAGGACACGGCGACCCCGAAGCCTTTCACCGCCTCGAAGAGTATCAGCGCATGGCCCGCGATCTGGGCGCGCAGGTGGTCTCGCTCACCGGCAAGAACGTCGCCGACGCCCTCATCCGCTTTGCCCAGGAGGAGGGCATCTCCCATGTGGTCTTCGGCCAGTCGGCCCGCTCGCGCTGGGACGTTTTACTGCGCGGCTCGGTGCTCAACCGCTTCCTATCCGAGATTCGCGACGTCACCGTGCAGGTGGTGCCCATGCAAACGGAGAAGCCAGTGCGCCGGCTTTGAGAGGCTTTCTCGCAAGTGACACGAATAGCGGTTAGAGCTTATTCCCACTCCGAGTTTGATGGGCTGGGAACGTCGGGCGCATGCACAATGCGTATCAGTACGCCTCGATCCAGCCAGATCAGAGAGCACTCCTCGCAGGAGTCGATGACCGCGTTGCCCGGACCGGCATATAAGTGCGCGTCCATGGGACGGTGGCACTGCGGGCAGTTGATCTTCCGTCGCAAATCATCTTTGTCAGCAGCGACCGGAGCAGCGCCGGCCCCGTGCTCATCCCGCAACTCCTCGATCAAACCCTCCAGCATCGCCATCAAAATCAGCATGCCCTTGCATCCGGTGCAGTAGATGATGGGATTCTTGGCAAGAACTGCATGCACCAGCGGAAGGTTGCAGAGTGGGCAATCCTGTCCGCTTGGCTCGCCGAGAACGCGAACGCCGTCGTCGTTTTTCTCCGGGAAAAACGTGTTCTGGCAGAAGTCGCACTTATAGCTCTCCATATCCGGCTTGAGCCGCATGGGAGCGCCGCAGGAGGGACAGTTCATTGGGGCTTTCCACATTCTGCGCAGAATTTTGCGTGCTGAGGAATGGGTTTGCCGCACTCGATGCAGTACTTGGTGACTTCCGAGGCTGCGGAATCAGAGCCGGCCGGAGCGCCGATCAGAACCGGAGCGGGTGTTGGCGGCTGAGAGGGGATTGCGCCGGGAGCGGTCATCGCCGGCTTGAGTGCGTTGGAGAGAACCTGCGCGACTGCCGCTCCGGCTCCGAGGCCCATTCCCATGCCGGCCGCACCGCTGGTGTTGGCCGCTGACAAATCCAGCGACTCCGCCGCTGAGTACAGCGTGTAGCGGCCCAAATCGCCGACCATGTTCATGCCGATGCGCTGGTCAAAGACCTTTTGCAGCTCTTCGGGCAGGGAGACGTTCTGCACGACAAATTGATTCAGTTCAAGGCCGAGCGCGGCAAAGGCCGGTTTCATCACATCGGCAATCTTGTAGGACAGCAGAGCTTGATTGGCTGCTATGTCGAGAAATGGGACGTCGCTGCTGGCAAAAATATCGGTCATGCGAGCCACGATAGTGTTGCGCAACTGCCCTTCGAGGTCGGCGGCAAGATAGACGTCGCGGGTGCCGCTGATCTGATTGAAGAAGACGCGCGGATCGCTAACACGATAGGAGTAGATGCCGTAACAGCGCAGGCGGACGGCCCCGAACTCCTTGTCGCGAACTGTGATGGGCGTGGCCGTGCCCCACTTCTGGTCGATTTGCAGGCGGGTCGAGAAGAAGTAAACCTCGGACTTGAAGGGGGATTCAAAGGCCTTATCCCAGTTCATCAGATCGGTGAGCAGTGGGAGATTACGTGTGTTGAGCGTGTGCAGGCCGGGGCCGAAGACATCGGCAATCTTGCCTTCGTTGACGAAGGCGGCCATCTGCGATTCGCTCACCGTGAGCTGGCCGCCGTTTTCTATTTCCAGGTCGCGCATGGGATAGCGATAAGTAAGAATGCCGTCAGCCGGTTCATTCCACTCGATGACAGCAATGAATTGCTTGCCTAGAAACTGTCCGAGAGTCATAATCTTCTCCGCGAGAAACTATAACACAGGCGGCGCATCGGCCGCAGCGCAACTGATGCAGTTCAGGACAGAAGCGATAGATGGTATTGCCGCCGAGCGAGCCGGTCAAGCGGCAAACCCGTCTCTGTGATAATTTGAATAGAGCGGCCTTGTGAGAGCTCGTAGCTCAGTTGGTAGAGCAACGCCCTTTTAAGGCGTGGGTCCTGGGTTCGATTCCCAGCGAGCTCACCACCCCTCCCGGCCGCCGAATCCCTCCATTTTGTTATGCGCCTGAATCGAGCGCCTACCGCGCTTCAAGCGCATGTGATTGCGTATACCGCGGCAGCGTGAAATGGAATGTAGCGCCGGAACCGAGTTCGCTTTCGGCCCAAATGCGTCCGCCGTGGGCCAGTACGATGTGCTTAACAATAGCCAGCCCCAGTCCCGTGCCGCCCGACTCGCGAGAACGCGCCTTGTCGACGCGATAAAAGCGCTCGAAGATGCGTGTAAGGTGCTCGCTGGCGATGCCCGGGCCGAAATCCTGCACGCTGAACTCCACTTCGGATTCCAAAAGCCGCGCGCCGACCAGAATGCGCTTGCCGGTCTTCCCGTACCGGAGAGCATTTTCAACCAGATTGCCGAAGACTTGGCTCATGGGGTCGGGATCGGCCAAAACCAGCGCGTCCGGCGCTCCGGCTGATTCCAGCGCGACACCGGAGTCTACCACCATGCCGCCCAGCGATTTGACTGCGTCCTGAACCAGCGAACTGGCCCGCATTGGCAGCAGCGCCAGCTTGTAGTCCGGGCTCTCCACGCTGGCCAGTGCGATCAGATCCTCCGTAAGGCGGCTCATGCGAGTGGCGTTCTTGAGAATGATGCCAAGAAACTCGCGGCTCTTTTCCTGGGGAACCTCGGGCTCCTCGATCAGTGTCTCGACGTAACCTTGGATGGAGGTGAGCGGGGTGCGCAACTCGTGGCTGACGTTGGCCACAAACTCGCGGCGGGATTTTTCCGCGGCATCGATGCGCGTCATGTCATGAAGCACGGCAAGCGCTCCGCCGGTAGACATGGGTACGGCATGGATCTCAAAGATGCGGCCCGGAGCCAGAGTGCTGGCCCGCCCGAAGAAGACCTCGCGCTTCTCCAGCGCCGCTTTCACGCAGGAGAGCAGTTCAGGATCCTGCACCGAATGAATCAGCGAGAGGCCGGTGCGAATCTGCGTGCCGGCAATGCGCTCCATGGCGGCGTTGGACCAGCGAACCAGCCCCTCCGACGTGATGGCAACCACTGCCTCCTGCAAGGAATCGAGCATGGCGGCTAGCTCCTGACGGTGGCTCTCGCTCTCGGCAATGCTTTGAGAGAGCCGCTGGGCTGCTTGGTCCAGCGCCGCCTCAATAGAGGAGAGTGGATCTTCGGCGTCGTAATCCAGGCGGGCGTTCGGCTCGCCCGCGGCTATGCGGCGCGCGAAAGCGATAACCCGGTCAAGTCGCGTGGTTACGCGGCTAGCAACCCATACGGCCAGGGTCAGCGCCACAGCCAGTGCGATCAAGCTGGACCAGAGAATCTCATTGCCGAGATACAGGTTAGTCCCGCCGGGAGGAACCTCCAATACCCTCCGCGCGATAAAAGGAATGACGACAAACTCCATCGCCGCCGCCTGGAAGACCAGTAGCAGGAGAAAGAGGCCGAGCAGCTTCATGAAAATCTTTGATTTCAATGCGCCCTACTCGCTCTTGGGAAACTCGAAGCGGTAACCGGCGCCGCGTACGGTTTTCAAGTGGCGCGGGTTTTCCGGATCGGCCTCGATCTTCTCCCGGATGCGGCTCACATAGACGTCGACCGATCGTGGCGTGACGAAGCGGGCATCGCCCCATACGGCATCCAGCAAATGATCGCGGCTGAAGACCCTGCCAGGATGGCGCGCCAGGTAGTCCAACAAGCGAAACTCAGTGGCCGTGGTGGGCATCACAACGCCGCGCACCGTCAATTGCATGGCGTTGGCGTCGATGACAACTTCTTCAAAGCGGATGACCGAGATCGCGTCAGGCCGCTCGAAGCGGCGCAGCACAGCGCGAACGCGCGCCACCAGCTCGCGCGTGGCAAAGGGTTTGGTAATGTAGTCGTCAGCCCCCATCTCAAGGCCCAGCACACGGTCATTTTCGCCGGCGCGCGCGGTCAGAAAAATAATGGGCACGGCGGAAAGACCAGGATGGTTGCGCAACCGCCGGCAGACGTCGAGTCCATCGCCGCCGGGCACCATGATGTCCAGCAAAAAAAGCGCAGGGGCCTTGCGTTCGGCATCGGGAATCAGGTAAGTGGGAGTGCTGTACAGGCGCGCCGCAAACCCGGCTGCTTCCAGGTGATGCTGCACCAGGCGCGCGATGTCGGTGTCGTCTTCCAGTACAAAAATGGTCTGGCTCAACCGGTCTGACCTCGCCCGGCGGCCGTTGAGCTTCAGTTGCGGAGGCCGCACGGAATTATTAATAGACTACTGTAACCAGGCAAAGAGATTGCAAACGTTGTGTAAATCTGGGCGGGAATCGGACGCCGAAAATTGTGCATAACCTAAATAGATTCTTGAATCTACCACTAAAATGCCGGCCGAAGATCGCTCCCCGGCCGGCGGATCATGTTGCATGATTGTATGCCCTGTTCAGGCGGCGGGGTTGCTCCCGGCAGCTTCCAGCTCGGCGATGTACTCCACCACCGCCTCGCTCCAGCCGTCGATATGCGTCCACGCGCCGTATCCCACGCCGTTGCGGTTGCTGGCCACATTGATCACGTAGCCCTTGCCGCACGGCGCGGGAACCTGGTCATGCGACTGCTCGTCGGTGATGACGATCAGCCGCTCCCAGCCCTCGCGAACCTCGGCCTCGACCTGCTTGAGCGCCGCGCCCAGTTTCGTACAGGAATGTGGCTGACTCCGGTCCAGGGCGTCACGCAGCGACATTCCGCGCCGCGATGGCACCTGCACAGCCTTCTCGGAGAAGGTATAGATCGTCACCTTTTCCGCGATCTCCCTGAGCAAAATCGCCAGCCCATAGGCCGCATCCGTCCGGCGCATCTCCGATCGGCTGGAGATAGACGCCTCCATCGATCCAGAGACGTCCACCAGCAGCACCGTGTGGCCGGCGAGCTTCCCTGCCCGGCCTTCGATAGCGCGGAACATCGCAGCCTCCAACTCCGTCTCCCACTGCGGAGCATTGCGTGCGGCGGCCAGAAAACGGAAGGGCAAAACCCGGTCCGTCTTCAATTCGTTGAGCGCCGAGAGCACCAGTTCCTCGCTCACGTTAGCCGCGCGCAGGTTGCGCAGGTTGCGCAGCAGGGCCAGTGCGCCCAGTTTGTGCTCGGCCAACAAACGCTCCCACACTTCCTTCTTGTCCGCGCCCTCACCGCGTCCGGCAGCCGAGAGCGCAACTTCCCAGGTATCGGGCGTGACCAGCTCGTTCTCCGCCAGTCGCATCCATAGGGTAGCCTGCGCCTCGTCCACAGGGCGCGCGTGCGAAAGAAACAGCACATCGCGCAAGCGAACCGCTCCCGCGCGGTCGTACTTGGCCAGAGCGTACTCGTCGAACTTGCCGAAGGCCGCGGCCAGACCCTTCTTCACCTGCGCGGAGAGCGGCTGACGCCCGCCGGCCCAGTAGATGGCGACAAACTCGCTCAGTTCGTCAGCGCGCTGGATGACGCGCTCCAGCGTCTCTGCCACCAGCGCGCGATGCGTCGAGTGACGCGCCATCTCCCGCACCAGAAGCAGCGGCGCGTGGCGCAGCTTCATCCGCTCGCGCGCTTCGACGGCCAGCGCGGCTACTCGCTCCGCCCCAACCTGCGGGACAAGCTCCTGGATACGGCCGGCGATCTGCACGCCATCCTCGTAGAACTCCCCCTCCCACAACATGCAGGAGAGCACCGAGCGCCTCAGCGCCTGCTCCGGCGTGATGACCCTGGCCGGCGCTCCCTCGTGGGTGCGCGGGCGCGGCTTCTGCTTGAAAACATTCAGGCGCATGGTGACGCCTCCTTTCTGTATTAAAAACTATCTGCCGGGGAAAAGTTGGACACGGCATTTTTCGACAGAATGCGCTCTGCAGCGTATCCTGGCGGCAGGATTCGAACCTGCTACTCCGCAATAAGCGAAGTTCGCCAGATGAAACCGTGCCCTGCGCCACCGGCAGGCTGATGGTTGCTGCTGATTGATATTAACTGACAAGAGCCTAGTCGTCCTCTTCCCCGTCTTCGTTGTCCCGTCTGAATGGACGAAGAGTTTCACCTACAGAGAAGCCGGTGGTCTTTTTTGAGATGCGGACAGGCTGAATATTGATAGCCAATCTCTTCATCTGCTCCCAATCCGGCTTGTACTTATCGCTGAAGCTGCTGCACTCCATCACTGTGAAGGGCAGCACCGTGTTGGGTGTGGTGTTGTTACAAATCGCCAGTATGTCCGATTCGCGATAGCCGGTGATGAACTGCCCAAGGTTGCAGTTTCTGCACAGGTTTGCGTTGCCCACCGGTGTGCCGTTTTTCACCTTCAGTTTGCTCATGACCATTGCATTTCTATCCGGGCTAGCCGGAGATTGTTTAGCCGGGGAACAAGCGGCGACGGAACATTATCGGATGTCCTGCCTTGAACGACGCGTATTGCAATCGCGGCGGGATTCGAACCCGCATTCTCTGCTCCAGAAGTATCCGTTGCCTACACCACCGGCCAGGGTGGTTGTTATAGCGCGCTCTCGCGAGCAACGCCTGTAGAAATGTTTAGGCCGGGGAACAAACGGCTGCGGTATTTTTCCGACGCCCTGCCACTGAGCTACTGGAGCTTGCGCTCCGGGCGGGATTCGAACCCGCGCACTTCGGCTTGAGAAGTAACCGCGTCCTACGCCACCGGCCAAGGTGGTTGTTTGGGCGTGCCACTTGAGCAACGCACGTATAGATGTTTTGGCCGGGGAACAAGCGGTTGCGGCACGAAAGCGTCCTAAGCCACTAGACGACTTGAGCTTGCGCTCAAGGCAGGATTCGAACCTGCGTCTCTCGCTTAAAAGGCGAAGTAACCGCTACCTACACCACCGGCCAAGGTGGTTGTTGGCCGGGGAACAAGCGGCGACGGAATGTTGCTCTTTGCTCTGCCCACTGAGCTACCGGAGCTCGCGCTCCGAGCGGGAATCGAACCCGCGACCGAAGTAACCGTTGCCAAACACCACCGGCCAAGGTGGATTTTTAAAAACATTTCCCAAAATCCTGCGCCGGGGAATAGTCGAAAAGAGTTGGGAAGTACCGCTCCGAAAAGCGGCCCGCCCGCAGGGTCTCCTCAACCCTGCTTTTCGTGGCAGGAAGTAACTCTCTTCTTTCGCCACCGGCACAACTAACTAATCACCAGGAGTTAGAGACATAACTCTCCTCTTGGCCGCAATCGACTTATCGCGGCGCCATAGGTTGCTGGGTCTCTAACTCAGCCGAAGTAATCCCGAGGGAACAAACGGAGACAGGACGGTTATCGGTTATCAGTCGATGAACCTGTCTACTACACCACTCGGGAAATCACCAATGTTCATGCGCTTTGCGTAGGATGAAGGACCGGAGGGTTACCGGAAATTGACGAGCGGCGCCCGGCGGCCGATGCAGCTTGAACTCAGCCGCTCCAGCCTACGCATCGAGTTTTGCGTGTTGTGTTTCATCGGGCGTTCTCCTACGCAGAAACTACTTTGCCATAACTCCGCGAAAAATGCAAGCTATTTCATAAATATTTGAAAATATCTATTCGAGTTACTGAAGTTAGTCTGTATCTTCCAGCAGTTACGCCCATGCCTGTTCTGCCGCCCGATGGTTTACGCTAAATGCGCGGGCCAAATATATACTCTGCGCCCCAAGGGAGGCTTCTATGACCTGGATGATGCTGCTGATTGGTCTCGTGGTGGGCATGCTTTCCGGCGTGGTGGGAATTGGCGGCGGCATTTTATTCGTTCCCGCGCTGGTCTGGCTCGCGGGCATGAGCCAGCACAAGGCACAGGGAACCTCGCTGGGCGCGTTGCTGCTGCCGGTGGGCATGTTTGCTTTTTTGGAGTACTATCGCGACGGCAACGCTGATCTGAAGGTGGCGCTCCTGTTGGGCATCGGGTTTCTGGTGGGCGGATACATTGGCGCTGCTGGTGCGCAACATATTCCCGACCTCTGGCTGCGGCGCATCTTTGCGCTAACACTGATTGCAGTTGGAGGGCGCATGCTCTTCAGCCGCTGACCACCGGCGATGGAACTTACTTTTTTACATTACTGTCTATTTGGCGGTGAGCCGAAGGCCGCTGGCCCCACCGCAGGTGGTTAGATCGATTGCACCGGCACGAGCGTCAGATCGTCTACCAGGCCCACTTCCTTCTGCACAAAAGGCTCTCCGTAACGTACGCCGGCCAGCAACCCGTAGTGGCGGGCTTCGGCGAAGGTGCGTTCGCGAATCTCTTCTTCTGGCACAAACAGCCCGCCGCCTGCCGCCTGATTGGCGTATTGCGAACGATAGGCCATCAACGCGGCGTGGCGCTGGTCTATGAAATTTGTGATGTCCACAATAAAGCTGGGCCGCACGTCCGCATAAAGACTGGCATAGACGATCTTGAAGGGGCGATGCTGTGGCAGGTCATTTGCCACCTTGGCCAGGCCGGAGAGGAAGCACGCCTCGTAGCCCAGCGTAGCGGTGGCCGAATGATCCGGATGCCGCGCCTGCCAATAAGGCAGAATGACCACGCGAGGACGTAGAAGGCGCAGCACGCGCACAATTTTAAGTCGATTTTCCAGGGTGTTTTCGACTGCGCCGTCAGGCAGGTCGAGCGCCTGTCGCCATCCAACGCCCAGCAGATGTGCGGCCTCGGCTGCTTCGCGCGCACGCTCTCCCGCGCTGCCGCGTGTTCCAGCCTCGCCCTGCGTCAGGTCCAGAATGGCGGTGCGCAAGCCGCGCGACGCCATTCGCAGCAGGGTTCCCCCGCACGTCTGTTCCACATCGTCGCGATGTGCAGCGATGGCCAGAATATCGGCTATGGGAGGATTCGGAGCGGTATCGGGGATCATTGTCAATTGCTCCCGATCATCGGGCGGCATGTGTTCGTGTCTTTCCACCTTTATCGCGGCGAAGTTGCGAAAGGATGGAGCACGGAGTATTTGTGTCAGACCGGCTTTCTTACTGTCCACTGTTCACTGTTCACTGAACTCAGTAGACCGTGTTATCGTCGTCGGAGTCCGCGTCCATGTAGGCCACATCATAGGCCGTACCGGTCACCGTCACGTACTGGTTGTCGATCTCCGTGCCGTCCACAGTCGAATAGATGTAAACCTGCCCGCCCTCCGCCGTGTAGATCTTGTGCAGGTTGGTCACGGCGGCAATTCCCGTGGCATCGCCGATATATGGCTCCAACAGGGTCACTGTATTGGTGGAGGTGTTGAACATGGTCAGGCAGCCGTAAGGCAAGCCGTTGTTGGCGCGCTCGCCGTTAGTGCACCCGGTCATGCCGATCCATAATGTGTTATCGTCCGCCAGCAACATGCGGCTCGGAGGGGCGCCAAGCGCGCTGTTTGCGCCGCCCGGCGAGCCGTCGCTGATGGAAACCGCAGGAATCGAAACCGTGTTCGTCGAGAGATTTACCACAGTCAGGTAGCCGCCCCAGAAGCCGTCGTGCATCAGCTTCTGGCCTACAACATAAAGAGTGGTACTGTTGACCAGCGCATTGCTGGCGCCTCCAGGGATGGGAATCGTTTTGCTGGCTAGAGCGCTTTGTGTGAGAAGCGTCCCGGACTGCTGGCCGATCAGGAAGATCATCGGAGCCACAGGAAACGGAGTGACCGAGGCTGTGTTGCCTCCGCACTCCGGCCCGCAGTTCAGCACATACGCCGTGCCTCCGTCCGCGGAGAAAACTGCCTTGACCGGCCGGTCAAAGACCAGCGGGGTTCCGTAGTAGTTGCCAGTAGCGTCGGTATTGTCGGGGCTTTGCACTTGAAACAGGCACCAGCCCGGCGCGTTTTGCGGTTCGCAGTCCACTGCGGCCTTGGGCCAGGTGGTGGGTCCGCCCGCATAGGCCAGGCTCTGCGCTGCGGTCAGCTTGCGCGGATAGTAAACGTAATTCGAGTTCTGCACGAAGGCCAGCGCCGCTGAGCCGCTGGGGTTCACGCTAACCCGGTACACGCCGGGAAGGTTCAACGCATAACTGCCGGCGCTGCTCGACGACCTGTCCACTACGGTCAGCTCGTGCGACGACTGGTTGGCGGCAAAGACGAAGGACTGATTGCGCGTAATGAAGATGCTGGAAGAGTGGCCATTGAGGCCGCTCACGGTGCCCTGCAGCTTCTCCTGACTATAGCTGATCAAGTTGAAGCCGCCGTCGCCTGAGCTATAGACCGCGCCACCTAGCTCCTCGGGCGTGTTCTGGATGGTGACGGGCAGATTTCCCGCATACCCCGAAATACTGTACGCCGGACTGGTGTTGGCGCTGTTGTACTTGAAACGGATATCGTAATAAGCATCCACGAACTGCAGCGAGCCGGTGGTGAAGGCGCTGGGATTCTGAATTGCGATCAGAACGCGATTGGCCACCCCGCTGGGCGGCAGCACCCGCCCTGCGAAATAGGTAGTGGTGCCACAACCTGCCAGCGCGGCTGCTACCAGCAGGGCCGCGGCAGTGCTCGTCCAAAGACTTCTCTTGTTCAAAATCCCTTACCTCGACGGAAGACGCTATGAATGTGCACAGCTTGCCGCAGCGTGAACCGTTTGACGGCGGTTGCAGCTCCGGCACGCGGAGGTATAAACCTGTCCCTCAACCGGCGCAGCCCCCGCTGTTGACTACCGAAGTATAACAAAGCTGCCCTGTCTGCCGGCGGACTGAATTCCCCTGTTGCCCTGGTTGAGACGCGCAGGGGGAGGCTCAGGTAAGCCGCTGGATTGAAAATACGTTGGCACGGCAGACCGGCGTAGCTTAACATGACACAAGAATGACGCAATTTGCAGACATCTTCGCCAGCCGCCCCGTCCTCGCTGATGGCGCCATGGGCACCGTGCTCTACGCCCGCGGCGTCTTCATCAACCGCTGTTACGACGAGCTGAACCTTTCCGATCCAGGCCTGATCCTGTCGATTCATGAGGAGTATCTGCAGGCCGGTGCCGAGATCATTGAGACCAATACCTTTGGCGCCAACCGTTTCCGGCTGGCCCGCCATGGTTTGGCTGGGAATGTGGCCCAGATCAACGCCGCCGGGGTGCAACTGGCCCGACAGGCCATCGAGCACGTCAAGGAAAAGCAGGCCGGAACGGCATGGATTGCAGGCTCCGTGGGCCCGCTGGGGGTGCGCCTCGAGCCTCTGGGTAAGACCGGTTTGGACGAAGCCCGCGCCGCCTTTGCTGAGCAGATTGATGCCCTCACCGAAGCCGGCGTGGACCTCATCATCATCGAAACCATGTCCGCGCTGAATGAAGCCCGCGAAGCGTTGGCGGCCGCGCGCGAGATCGCCCCTGACCTGCCGGTGCTGGTGATGGTGACCGTGGACGAAGAGAGCAACTGCCTGGACGGCTCCTCGCCCGCGCAGGCCGCATCGCTGTTGACCGAGTGGGGCGCCGGAGCTATCGGCGTCAACTGTTCCACTGGCCCGGTAACGGTGCTCACCGCCATTGAGGCCATGCGCGCCGCCACCGCGCTGCCACTGGCCGCCATGCCCAATGCCGGTCTGCCGCGCTCCGTCGAAGGGCGCAACATCTATCTCTGCTCCCCCGAGTACATGGCCGAATTTGCCCGCAATGCCATTGCCGCCGGGGTGCAGATCGTCGGCGGATGCTGCGGCACCACGCCCAACCACATTCGCGCCATGCGTTCTGCCATGCGCGCCATCGATGCGCAGACTCGCGTGCAGGTCACCGGCGCAGCTCCGGCCTTGTCTACCGAAACCCCGCCCGCTCCTCTGAGTGCGCGCTCTCGCATCGGCTCTCTGATAACGGACGGCAGCTTCGTCACCCTGGTCGAAATCGTGCCCCCTCGCGGCATCTCCGGCGCTAGTGAAATCGAGGGCGCGCGAAAGCTGGCGCAACTGGGCGTCCACGCCATCAACGTGCCCGATTCACCGCGCGCCTCGGCTCGCATGAGCGCACAAAGCCTGTGCATTCAGATTCAGCAGCAAACCGGCATCGAGACGATTCTCCATTACACCTGCCGCGACCGCAATATTCTCTCCATCCAGTCGGACCTGCTGGGCGCATCATCCCTCGGCCTGCACAACATCCTCTGCCTCACAGGCGACCCACCCAAATTGGGCAATTATCCAGACGCCACTGCTGTCTTTGATGTGGATTCCATCGGCCTGGTCAACATCGTGCACCGCCTGAACCACGGTCTTGACATCGGTTCCAACGCCATCGGCGCCAGCACCAACTTCACCATCGGCGTGGCCGCCAATCCCGGTGTGCCCGACATCGAGCAGGAACTGCGCCGCTTTCTCTACAAGGTCGAGGCCGGCGCCGAGTACGCCATCACCCAGCCAGTCTTCGATCTGCGGCTTTTGGAAAGCTTCCTCAAGCGCATCGAGGGCCATCGCATTCCCGTCATCGCCGGCATCTGGCCCCTCACCAGCCTGCGCAATGCGGAGTTCATGAAGAACGACCTGCGCGTCTCCATGCCCGAGGAAATCATGCAGCGCATGGCCCGGACCGGCTCGCCCGACGCCGCCCGCCGCGAAGGCATCCGCATCGCCCAGGAGATGCTGGAAGCCGTGCGCCCCATGGTCCAGGGCGTGCAGGTAAGCGCTCCCTTCGGCCGCTACGCCGCCGCCGCCGAGGTCATCGCCTCTGTGCTGCCCAAACCTGTTTCGGAGTAATCCCCATGCCTTCCTTTGAAGACTCGCTCAAGAAGCTGGAATCCATCGTCGATCAACTGGAAAAAGGCGACCTGGCACTGGAGGAGTCGCTCAAGCTCTTCGAGGAGGGCGTGAAACTTTCCGCCGCCTGCAAGGCCGAGCTCGACGCCGCCGAGGGCAAGGTCCAGATGCTGGTCAAGCAGCGCGACGGCTCGCTCAAACCGGAGCCTTTCCTGACCGAAAAGCCATTCTAGTACCGTGACCGTTTGAGTATGTAATGACCGGAATGTAGCGCCGGTCTCCAGACCGGGGTCCCCACGGATAGGTCTTCGTCCGTGGGGTGGTAGACCGGCTGTCGTGCGGGCGTCCACGCCCGCACTTGTCCAGGAGCAATTACCAAATCATTCGTCTAAGCACGAGAGCAGCGAACAACAGACAACTACAGACTTCAGCCTGGCAGGCCTCCCCGCGCCTCGGCGAGTAGGCCGCGAGCCAGAGCGCGTATGCCGAAGTCGAAGCCGCGGTCAGCGAAATCAAAGGCAAACGGCATTGTCTCGCGGAGATAGGGAAACTCACTGGCGGGAAAGCTCCTGGCCATGGCCTCAATCTCTTCCTGTGTAGGCTTTTTTGCGCCGGATGCGAGCATTCCCACAAATCCGCGTACTGTAGCGGCAATCGTATTCATCCCCGAAAACGCCTCGCCCGGCGGCAGTCCGGCATCGCGCAATATGCCGGTCAGCAGCTCGACCGGACGCAGCGCGGCTGCAGTCGACGGACCGTGGGAGAGCAGGATAGGCATCGTGTTGGCGTGGGCCAGCATCGCATCCCGGTAGGCGTGCGCCGCTCTCAAGATGCGCTCTTCGGGCGGGTCGGCCGGGTCGTCGATGGATAGATCAATCGAGGCCATCACAGCCTCCACAATAGCGTGGAGCAGCGCGTGTTTGCTGGGAATGTGATAGTACACGGCCATCGGATCGACGCCCAACTCGGCGCCCAGCCGGCGCATGGAGAGAGCCTTCAGTCCTTCGCGGTCCACCAGCTTGAGCGCCGTGGTGACGATGTGCTCACGTCTGAGCGGCGATCCCGACATTGCGCGGCGCTTTCTTCGCGGCTTCTTGACTGCTGCCACTCGTGCGCCCTCCCCTGGCTTCCACCGCCGATAAATCCGTCTTAGGAAATTATACAGCGTAGAACCGGCAAGTTGCTATAGAAAAAGGAGATAGTATGCTATTTATTCTAAATCTAGGAAAATTTTACGACCGGGGTTGACAAAACTTCTACTTTGTAGAAATATATATACAAACTTGTTCTACATAGTAGAAATACCGGTTCACGAAAGGAATCTATTCATGCACATTACGATTCTGAATGGAGAGCCAGACGCCGCCTCATCCTTCCAGCAATATCTCTCCGGGGTTGCCCGGCGGCTCACGTCCTCGGGGCACGCAGTCACCATGCTCGACCTGCGCGAACTTGATTTGAAAGGTTGCTCCGGCTGTTTCAGCTGCTGGGTGAAGACACCCGGCGAGTGCGTCAAGCGCGACGACAGCGCGCAGGTTTGCCGTGCCGCCATCGGCTCCGATCTGCTGCTGCTGGCCTCGCCGCTGAAGATGGGCTTTACATCAGCTCTCTTGAAGCGAGCCGCCGACCAGATGATCCCGCTGATCCATCCGTATTTCGTCGTCGTAGGCGGCGAGGTGCACCATCGTGCGCGCTACGCCAGCTACCCGCTCTTCGGCTTGCTGTTGGGCACAGAATCTGACACCGACACTGAGGACATCGAAATCACCAGGTCCATGTGGAAGCGGATGGCGCACAACATGAAATCGCGACTCGTCTTCACTGCGATCGCCGACCGCTCCGTCGAGGAGGTAGCCGATGAAATCGCTCTTGCTGCTTAATGGATCGCCGCGTGGCGAGAGATCGAACTCGATGAAGATGCTGTCGCGCGTGACCCAGGGCTGGGAGCATGCCGGCGGCCAGGCGCCCGAGGTGCTCCATCTCGCGCGGCGCACGCACTTCGATCGCGCCGTCGAGGCCTTCGCCGGGACCGACGTAGTGATGCTCGGAATGCCGCTCTATACCGACGCCATGCCAGCGCTGGTCAAGGACTACATTGAAGCCATTGCGCCGCGCGTGGCAGTTGCGACTTCCGGGGGCAAGAATCCCACCTTAGCCTTCCTCGTGCAATCCGGCTTTCCCGAAGCGTTGCACTCCCGCTTTCTCGAACGCTACTTCATAAAACTCGCTCGCCGCCTGGGCGCGCCCTACGCCGGCGTCATTGTGCGCGGCGGGGGCGGGGCGCTGGAGGCGATGCCGGACGAAGCGAATACAAAGCTATGGGCTCGTCTGCGCACACTAGGCGAACAACTCGCTCGCGACGGCCGCTTCGGCGAGGCAGAGTTGAAGGCAATCGTCGGAACGGAGCGTTTTTCTGCCTTCACCGCAGCGCTGCTCTCGGTGGCGGTCAAGCTGCCCATTGTGCAGTTCTACTGGAACAGACAACTCAAGAAGAATGGCGCATGGGAGCGCCGATTCGACGCGCCCTACGGGCCGGCCTACCGCTGAATTTGAAGTTTCCAATCGAATAACCTCTACTCCGGGCAGCCGTGTGCCTCGTTTCGATACAGACCCATCCCGGTCGCAGCAGAGGTGCGCCTTCTTGCTGCCAGGAGCGACATTGTCCCAATCTTCCCCGCTACTCGCCACCTACGCTCAAAGCTTTCGCTGCATCGGCTCGGAGTGCGAAGACACCTGCTGCCAGGGCTGGGGCGTGCCCATCGACCAGGCAGCCTTCGATAAATACCAAAATCTCCCGTCAAGTCCCCTGCGCACACTCATTGATGTCAGCCTGTTGCGCATGCCGGAGAACGCCAAACCCTCAGCCTTCGCCAAATTCCAAATGAACGGTGCAAACCAGTGCCCAATGCTCACCGTCAACCGCCTCTGCCGCATCCAGGCAGAGCTGGGCGAGGAGCTTCTCTCCCACACCTGCGCCGCCTATCCGCGCATCGTCAATTCAATTGCGGGCATCCAGGAAACGGCGCTCTCGCTCTCCTGCCCGGAGGCCGCGCGACTGGTTCTTCTCAATCCGGATCTGCTCACGCCAGCCTCGCCTGCCGAGCCTTCGCCGCCCAACCCAGCAATCCATGCAGCGTCCGCGGACAATGGCTCCCCGCTTCTTCTGCGCTGGTTCTGGCCCATCCGGCAATTTGTCCTGGCCCTGATCCGTAATCGCGCTTACCCGCTCTGGCAAAGACTGTTTCTGCTGGACCTCTTCTGCCGCCGGCTGGATACGATTGCCAGCAGTAATCTGCAGCACGGCGTACCCGCCTTTCTCAACGATTTTCAAGCCGCGGTTGCCTCTGAAACCTTGCTGACGGCCATGGAATCCCTGCCGCTAGACCACGCCGCCCAGTTGGACGTGGTGCTGCGGCTGTCCGGCATGATGTTGCACCGCTCCAATGTAAGGCCGCGCTTTGTGGAGTGCGTCCAGGCCTTCACCACGGGCATCGGCAACGGCCCCGGCGCAACCCTGGAGAGCCTCACCGCCCACTCTGCCCACGCGCACGATCGCTACTATGCCCCCTTCTTTGACCGCCATCCGCACATCCTGGAGAATTACCTGGTCAACACCATCCTCCGCTGCCGGTTTCCCTTTGGGCAGGAAGGCGCGCAGCTTTCCATGACTCGCGAGTGCGCTCAGCTAATCGCCCAATTTGCATTGCTGAAAGGGTTGCTGATCGGCGTGGCAGGCTTTCATCGCGAGGACTTCTCCGCCGCTCATGTCGTCCACACCGTCCAGGCCGCCAGCAAGCACTTCGAGCATCACCCGGAGTTTCTTTCGCTGGCCTATGAACTGCTGGTGGAAAGCCGCATGGACGATGCGCGCGGCATGGCTATCCTGCTAAGGAACGCTGAGCCGAAGCCTCTCAGGCCGCTAGCGCCGGAAATACACGCTCCTGCGCCGCTTGATGAAAGAGAGATATCGAGAAGTCTCTAGCTTCTAGCTTATAGCTGTTGCATTCCCTATTCCCTATTCCCTATTCCCTGGCTTTTGTTTCTTCGCCAGCCTCGCTAGCACGGCAATCTCCCGCAGAACCTGGGTAAGTGGCCGTGCCGGAGTGCCCCACAACACGGTTCCCGGCTTCACGCCCATGCCTTCGTTGGTGATGGTCTTGCCGCTCAGCACGCCCGCCTGACCGCCCAGAATCACGCCGGGACCAATGTGCGCGTGGTCGCCGATGCCCACCTGCCCGGCGAGTACCGCGCCATTGCCCACCGTGCAGGAGCCGCTGATGCCCACCCCTGTGACTAAAATCACGTCCTCACCGATCTCGCAGTTGTGCCCCACGTGAACAAGGTTGTCGAACTTCGTTCCCCGTCCGATCTTCGTCTGCTTCAGCGCCCCGCGGTCGATTGTGGTGTTGGCGCCGATCTCGACATCGTCCTCAATCAGCAGTGTCCCCTGCTGCGGAAACTGCGTGTACGCGCCGCTCTTCTCGTCGCGCACATAGCCAAAGCCATCCGCGCCCAACACCGCGCCGGCGTGAACGATGACCCAGTTGCCCAGAGTGGTTCCCGGATAGAGCACCGCGCGTGGATAGATGCGGCAATGCTCACCGATGCGCACGCCCTCGCCAATCACCGCTCCGGCCTCAATGCGGCTTCCAGCACCGATGTGTGCGTGATCCCCGACCACCGCGCAGGGACCAATGCTAACTCCCTCGCCAAGCTTGACATTCGCGCCAACGACTGCCGCAGGATGCACTCCGGTTGCTGGCAACGCAGGCTTGAGCAGCCCGGCAGCCCGGGCAAACCACAACCGCGGCTGCTCAACCTCCACGACACTCTTCCCTTGCGGATAATCCGGCGCGCACCCAGCCTTCAGCACAACCACGCCAGCCTTGCTTGTCAGCGCCTTGGCAGCCGAAGCCGCATCCTCGGCAAAGACCAGCTCTCCTTCTCCGGCCTGCTCGACGGGGTTCACGCCCTCGACCACCCACTCCGGATTTCCCTGCACCAGCTTGCCGCCCAATACTTCAATCAGTTTGTCCAGTGTCATTGCGTCACCATTTAATGTTCCACATCTACTGCAATCAAAAACTCATTGTCTTTTCGATTTCTGTCATTCTGCGCTGGAAACTTGTTTGCTGTGAGCCGATGTCCGAGTCGGATACATGGCTGTTCGATGTATAGATAGCTCCCAGCCGCGAAAAGCGGAATACAACAGAGCAACAGCGGCGTTATAGCGCCATGAAACAGCATAAAAAATTGTTGCCAGATATAAAAGCTGTACGAAATATGGCCAAGTCCCGCTAACGGTTTCCAATCAAGCCAGCGAAACCATACACTTTGGGGATAATGAATACTGGCCGCAATCAGGATGACTATCGACACCGATTCGGCAATAGGTTGATAGGCTTCAAACTTGACCATGCAATAGACGAACGTGGCCAGTGCGGGCACTGCACAATACGCCGCTAAACGCTTAATCGCCATGCGTGCCGGCTCCTCACGAACCAGCAGTGCCAGCGTACAGCCAATGAGCAAGGCATCGGCTCTTACCAGAGTATTGGACCAAGCTAGTTCGTGTTTCAATCTCCACAATGCAACGCCAATTGCACAGGCTGCTGCTGCCGTTGGGGCTATCCATCGGGCGTGGCGCGCACCAGCGGCCAGCAGCAGCAGGGGCCATATCAAGTAGAACTGCTCTTCCACTGAAAGCGACCAAAAGTGCCCCGTCGCCAAGCTCATTGGGGATGGTATTGCCGCAAAGTTCCTGTAGAAGAAGACACAGGCGAGGATTGCGGGTCCAGATATAATGTGCATTCCTGAGATCCCATCCCAAAGCACCATCGCGGCCAGATATGTCCACGCTGCCGGCATCAGGCGGAAGAATCGCCGCACATAGAAACTGCGCATATTGCAGCGATTCTCAAGCAGCACGGATGTAATCAGGAACCCGCTCAATACGAAAAAGATAGTCACTCCATGGAGAGCTGTCTGCGGCCACTCCGCAACAGGCTTTCCAAAAAGCGGGAATTGCAAATGGCCTAACAAAACCAGTGAGATAGCAATGCCACGCCAGCCATCCAATGTGGGGATCCGTTTCACTGCTTATCTCCAAAAACACGACTAAGAAAAAGCTATTGTTTAAATTCCTGCTCCTTGTGCAGGGACTGAAGTCGCGGCCTACCAGCCTCTACTCACTCGCAAGTAACTCCTTCGACAAAATCTCAATAGATCCCCGGCTCGCCCGCCGGCCGCGTCTTCCAGCGCCGGTGAATCCACAGCCACTGGTCAGGATAACGCCGAATCCAGGTCTCGATGACGCTGGTGCACTGCTGCGTAGCTGCCACGATGTCGGCCTCTTCGTCCGTGCTCCGCTCAAAAACAAGTTGCGGGCCGAAGTGCAGAACGTAACGCCGTTCGGCCTCCTCCCACAACATGAACCCCGGTAAAACCGCCGCCCCAGTCTTCAGCGCCACGCGCGCCACCCCTGAGGCCGTGCAGGCCTGCTTGCCGAAGAACTTCACGAAGACCCCCTGCGGCGGAGTCATGTTCGTGTCCATCAAAATTCCCACCGTCTCGCCCTGGCGCATGGCCGTCAGCAACCCGCGCGCAAAGTCGTCCTTGGGCAGCACGCGGTTGCCGTGCAGGCAGCGGATGCCATTCACAAACTCGTCCAGACGGCGGTTATCGAGCGGCCTGGCGATCATGCTCATCGGGTAGCCCATCAGCGAGTGATAAAAGCTGGACAGCTCCCATGCGCCCATATGCCCGGTAACGATCAGCACTCCCTTCTCGCGTGCCCTCGCGGCCAGGTAGTGGTCCAGCCCCTCGTAGCGAATCCAGCCTTGGGTATTTTCGGGGGTGTAGCTGGTCATGCGGCAGAATTCCACTAACTGTCTGCCGAGAGAGCGGTAGGTGCCTTTCAAAATGGTTTTGCGCTTTTTATTTTTGAGCTCCGGAAAAGCCAGCTCCAGGTTGCGCTTGCCCACCCGGCGCAAACGGCCGTGCAGCCAATACACGCACCATGCCAGCACGCCGGCCACACCGCGAGCCTGCCCGCGCGGCAGCCATCCCAGGAGGCGCGCCACCGTCAGAACCAGCCCGTACTCGAAATTCTCTCGCATCAAGTTAAAGTTTAGTCCTCAGGCGCTGTTTCCACCCCGTAAAACAAAAGTGGGGCAGCCCATTGACGGGTTGCCCCACTCCTGTCACTGATCGCCGTGATCAGCGATTCCTGGCCTCGATAAAATAATGCGCCACGGTTCTGACAAAACCCTCCGCGCCCGGAGGGACCGCAACGTCGCCCTTGAGAATGTACTGAAATCTGTGCGGTTTGCCATAGTAGAGTTCGGTATCCTCGTGGTTCTGGCTCACGCTGGTGCCGTCCAGGTCGATGCCCGCAAAGACCCCCTTGTTGCGCGAGTAGCTGAGCAGTTCTGCGCCCATCTTCCAGTCCGTCGAGGCCTGACCCTCGCGGCCCACCGGGCCCGCCGCTGCGGAAGCGTCTCCGCCGATCTTGAACTTGCTCTTCAGCAGGTCCTGCAAGCCGCGATCATTCATCGCCACCAGAACCAGGTCCGTGGACTGGCCGCCAATCTGAAATCCAAAAGATCCGCCAGCCATGCGAATGAACACCGGCGCGCTCCAGCCGTGGCCGGTGCGGCAGGTTACCACTCCCTGCCCATACTGCCCGCCGAAGACAAAGGCTCCCTTAATCAATCCCGGCACCACCGCAACGCAGGTGGCATGACGAAGGACATCCAGGGGAATGCTCCTGTCCTGGGCCTTCATGATCTCGTCCACAACCGCCTTGGCTGCGTCGATGCGATCCTGCAGGTTCTCCCGCGTGGTGGCGGCAAAGGCGGCCGATGTAAGCATGAAACTGATACAGATCAACGAAAGTGTTTTTTTCATATCCTGTTCCTCTCCTCTCCGCTGCTCGTAATCGGCGCGGCTTGTCGAGATGTCCTTAATTAAGTCGTGCCGCGCGCACTGGGCGCATCGGCTCTCCAGCCTTCCAAACACGGATTATCATGGCATTCCACGTATCGTACTCGCCAGGGTATCCACAAACAGGCTACAACATGCCAGCCGGAACGCGCACCCTCTATCCCATCACACTCATACGTCCCTTGCGCCGTGCGTAATCCATGGAGCTAATCGGAATCAAGGCCGGAGGAGGGCCGGCCTTGTTTTTTTGTGTTGGTGTGGAAAAGGGGAAGCTCAATAGGTTTGAGCCCGAAAAACACAGAACTGGAGACTTGCCGGAAATCTTCGTAAAAAAAAGGAGTTCCCAGGTTTCATGGGAAGCATGTAGCCTGGGAACTCCTATTCCCCAGATCTGCGTAGTTTCTGTTAACAAGTATGTGGAAAACTGGTTTCGGTGTATGGTCAATAACGCACGGAAATGAAAAATATATTTATCTCGCAACATTTCAATAAGATAGGAGGCAAACCTATAGCCTTTTCACTTAATTCTACGCAAAAGAACGCGGTTTCTCTCAATTATCAGAGGTAGAAGGAAGTTTAGAGTGGGATCAGTAAGCCGCTGTAAAAACTGGTCTGATTCTAAACTGGTCTGATTCTAAATAAATCTAAAAAAGAGGAGTTCCCAGGCCACATGTGAAAATGCATCCTGGGAACTCCTTCCCCAGATCTGCGTTGTTTCTATTAACAACTATGAAGAAATATGTAAAATTGAACAAGATTACATAGTATGTGTATGTAATAGTAACCACCTGTATTAACTAATAAGTAACGAGCATGGGGCATATGCTATTACTGGCGACGGTCATCCTGGCGGCGGTCGCTCTCTTGGCGTTCTACACGGCGGCGCTCAACATGGCGGCGGTCATCCCAGCTCCTCTCCCTGATCTCGGCGGTTTCCAGCAGTGCCGGATTCGATGCGCTCATGAGCAAACCTATCCGGTTGTCTGCGCCGGTTTTGCGCATCAGGCGGCCGACATGGCCCTGTACGGTGCCTTCCTCGATGCCCAGGCGGCGAGCAATCTCGCGATTAGGGCAAGCCGTGAGGATCAGTTCCAGCACCTCGCGCTCACGATCCGTCAGGCGTGGGGGGGCGCTGGTCAGGCTGGTATCGGAGGCGGTCGCAAACCGCTGGTCGATCAGTTGCGAGAGCAGTGGTAGCGGCGCCCAGATGGAGCCGCTGATGACCACATCAATAGCCTTGCGCACCCTCTGCGGACTGGCTGTCAGATCCAGGTAAGCGCGGGCGCCGGCTAGGATGATTTCCATAATCAGGTTGTCGTCTCCCTCCGGGCCAATGACGATCAACCGCATATCGGGGCGCCTGCAGTAAATCGCCTTCACGGTTTCTACCCCGATGGAGTATGTGTTTAGGTCCACAATCACGTACAACAGCTTAGGATCGGACAGCAGCTCCTCGAAATCCCCGAATACTGGGATTAACGGCGCGTAACCGTTGCTTAGATGCTTCTCAAAGATGCTGGCCAGGCCCTCCATACGTAGCGGCTCATCGCTGAGCACGCCCATGCGAATCGCTTTCTTAGTGCGAATTGATGACAAAAAGCCCTCCTTGGCTCAACGCAGGAGGATCAGGGAAAGGCGAATATGGAGAATATCCTCCACGTCGCCACGTGACACAGAACTCCTCGAAGCCAGCTCAACTGGTTTTCTTCCCTCGGGCGGCTAAACCCTGGAAAGCATTATCCCCCGTTGTTTCTGGTGTTTGCTCTTGCGATCGGAATAGCTGACTTGGCAAGGCTCTGCGGAGCGGAAAAACAAAATCATGCACTTCCCTTCTTTGGCGTATTCCTTGGCCGGCAGTGGCGTGGTGTTGGAGATTTCCAGCGTTACAAACCCCTCCCGCTCCGGCTCAAATAGCGTCACGTTCACATGATTCCGCAACGCACACAGGTTGACACGCCTACACAAATTGTTAACACGTCCCTGGGAATAGGAAAGTACTCAATTGACCGTGCCAGTGTAAAAGAATTGGGCGGCACAATCACTGAATCAGCCTTGAAGTCAATGAACGACCTCTCGTCAAAGGCCTTGGGGTCGATGAATTTGTTAGTGTTAGGGAACAACTATTAGTTACTGTACAGAATCACTCCACAATAGTCAAACTGGACAAGGGCCCAATCCGGCCTCCGGCGGCAATAAAAATCCTGCGAAACGCCCCCTAAAGGGCATTTTTCTCATAAAAAATGCTGTTAAAACGATTTGTTGCCCTCCCCGCTATTCCATTAACGCGCTAAATCCTGTAGCATCACTCCCGTGGGTCGTAGTACAGTCAATATCAGTTGCGCCAGCGAGGTACCCCTTTGATTAAGCAGGACATCGTACATCATGTGATTGAGCGCACGGGCCTGCCCCGCACCAAGGCGGAGGCTGCTGTGGATACGGTATTCGAGGGCCTTAAACAGGCTTTGACCGCCGGTGAGCGCATTGAACTGCGCGGCTTTGGCGTCTTCAGCGTCCGCGCCCGCAAGACCGGCATCGGCCGCAATCCACGCACCGGCACCGAGGTCAGCATCACCCCCGGCAAAGCGGTGCGCTTTAAGCCCGGCAAGGAGCTGCACGCCCTGGAGACCGACTCACCCGACAAGTAACCTCGGGTACCCCATACTCGCGACGTTTTTTGTTTTTGTCGCATCGAGGTCCCCGGCAAGCGATTTTTGCTCGCTGGGGTGATCTAGGGTGGGAAATCGATGCCGTTATCTCTACGGGCCGAAAGCGTTTGGTCCCACCGCAGGTGCATATAAAGTGGGAGACTAGAATCTAATGGCGCGTAAGCGCCGCCCGCCTGGACGGCCAGTCCTACATTAGCCGCAGCGCATCCACGTCCACAATGAGATTCCTGCGCGGAATCTGGGCGGCATCGGCATGCGTCAGCATCCCGCGCAGCGCCGCGTTCAGCGCCTTGCGCGAAGCGGCCTTCAAAATCAGGTGAAAGCGGTAGACATTCTTGATGCGTGCGATAGGTGCGGTGCAGGGGCCCAGCACGCGCACCCCCTCCGGCGCAGCGGCCTGGAACCATTTGCCCAGCACTGCCGACAAGCCCGCCGCCTCTTCCAACTTGGGCGATTGCACCAGCACATTCGCCAGCACTCCAAACGGCGGATAGTGCATCCAGCGCCGGTACTTTAGCTCGCGCTCCACAAAAGCAGCGTAGTCGTGCTTGCTCGCCGCCAGAATCGCGTAGTGGTCCGGGTAGTAGGTCTGTACCACCACGCGCCCCGGCAGGTCACCTCGCCCAGCTCGTCCCGAAACCTGCGTCATCAATTGAAAAACCCGCTCGGCAGCCCTGAAGTCCGGCATCGATAGCGAGTAGTCGCAGCCCACCACACCCACCAGTGTGACCCCGTGCACGTCGTGGCCCTTGGCGATCATCTGCGTGCCCACCAGCAGGTTGATCTCGCCCGAGTGCAGGCGAGCCAGCAGCCGTTCCAAATCGATCCGTCCGCGCACCGTGTCGCGGTCCATGCGCCCAATCCGCGCCGTGGGAAAAATCTCCCCCAGCCGCTCTTCTCCTTGTTGTGAACCCGCGCCCAAATAGTAGAGGTGCTCGCTGTCGCACTTGGGGCAGCGCGCCGGAACCATCCGCCGGAAGCCGCAATAATGGCATTCCAGCCGCTGCCCTTCCCGCGCTAATCCTGCGTCTTCGGCAGCCGGTTTATGATGTGTCAGCGAGATGGCGCAGTTCTCGCACTCCAGCTTTTCGCCGCACGCCCGGCAGATCACCACAAACGAGTAACCCCGCCGATTGAGCAGAATCAGCGCCTGCTCGCCCCTGTCCAGCGCCGCTTGCGTCTCAGTCACCAAAGCGCGGGAAAAAAGCTGCTCCTGCCCCGTCTCCTGAAATTCGCGCCGCATGTCGATCACTTCCACCGCGGGCAGTGGGCGATTCATCACACGGTCGTTCAACTCAATGCGTTGGTACTTGCCCGTGGCCGAGTTCTGCCAACTCTCCAGAGACGGCGTCGCCGAGCCCATCACCACCACCGCGCCTTCGATCTTGGCCCTCATCACGGCCACGTCGCGAGCGTTGTAGCGCGGCGTCTCCTCCTGCTTGTAGCTCTGGTCGTGCTCCTCGTCCACCAGAATCAGCCCCAGCTTCGGCGCCGGTGCAAAGATCGCCGAACGAGTCCCGACCACAATCGGCGCCTCGCCTCGCCGGATACGTCGCCACTGCTCACTGCGCTCTTCGGGCGTCAGCGCCGAGTGCAGCAGCGCCACCTTCTGCCCGAAGGCCTCGTCCAGCAGGCCCACCATCTGCGGCGTCAGTCCTATCTCCGGAACCAGCAATATCGACGCCAGCCCCCGCTCCAGCGCCCGCTGCATCGCCGCCAGATAAACCGCCGTCTTCCCCGACCCCGTCACCCCATGCAGCAAAAATGGCTTGAATTTCCCCAGCGCCGTCGCCAGCGAGGCCAACGCCTCCATCTGCGGCTCGTTGAGCCTCACCGGCCCCGGCTGGCTCTGCACTCCGCCCAGCCGAAAAACCGCCGGCCGCTCATCGATGCGCACCAGTCCCCTCCGCACCAGCGTTTGCAGCGTGGACGAAGGCATGGCTATGACGCGATCTGGGCGCCGCAACTCGGCCAGCGGCAGCTCGCCATCGCAGGCCGCCAGTTCCGCAAGAATCGTCTGCTGCTTAGCCGTCAGCGCGGGCAGCCGAGCCTCCGGAATTAGCACCGCAAACCGTTCCATCCGCCGCGCATCGCGCTCCGCAGCCGCCGTCTCCCGCGCAATCCATTTCCTGCGCGTCAGACTTGCTAGTACCGGCAGCGTAACCGCAGTAGCCGTCCTCAGCGTCGACACCTTCACCGGCTCGCCTGAAGCCAGCCGCTCCAGCACCCGCCGCTCCAAATCCTGCTCCTCGGCAGAAAGTTTTCCCTTCCGTTTCGTGGAGGATTTGTGCGCCGTTTCCCCCTCCACACTCTTCGCCAGCACATCCCGCCCCAAATCCGTTATGTGGTAATAAACCGTCCGCCGCACCTCGGCCATCAGCGGCAACATCCCCCGCAGCACCTCGCCCAGCGGCGCCAAATAGTACTGCGCCATCCACTCGCCCAGCTCGAGCAGGTTGTCGCTCAGCAGCGGCTCCTCGTCCAGCACGGCCTCGATAAACCGCATCTCGAACTCGGCCGGAGCCGTCACATTGAGCCCAGTCACCACCCCGATCAATTTTTCGTTGCGAAAGGGCACGATCACCCGCGCTCCCCTCTGCGGCAGTTGACCCTCGCGCACCGCGTAGGTAAATAAGCGGTCCAGAGGCACCGGCAGCGCGACTTCGCAGTAGGCAGGCATGGCAGACAACTCCCAGTGTAGCGGGAGCGGCCTTTGGGCCACAGCGGAACCAGAGTAGATGTATCTCGAAACCACAACATTCAAATCGACGCGACCATCAGGGAGCGGCGATCCTGAATAAACTCAAAAGGGCACAGTTACTCTGGTTCCGCTCTAGAGCGCCTACCCGTCTTCTCCCCATTGCCCCTTTTCTAACTTCCCATCCAGGTGTAATACTTGCGCCATGAAATTATCCGTGAAATTCCTCTCCCTGATTGCCGTATTCCTGACCGCACTCACCGCCCTTGCGCAGCAGAAGCCCACGCAGCCTCCCCCGGCCGACCCGCTTCATGCCTGGGTCGGGGTAAACGATCCCGCCGCGCTGGAAGCCTGGGTGAATCAGCGCATCGCCGAGGAAAAAGCCGATGTGGACAAGCTGCTGGCAGTCACCGGGCCGCGCACTGTGGAAAACACGCTGCGCCCCTACGACGATGCCCAGAACCAGTTGGCCATTGCCGGTAACAATGCGTATCTGATCTTCTCCCTGGCCGATACCGCCCCTCTGCGCGACAAAGGACAGGCGCTAACGGCAACCATCTCCTCGGTGGCCACAGACCTGAGCCTGAACCAGAAGGTCTACCAAGCGCTGGCGGCGATTCCGCTCACCGGCTGCGACGCGGCCACGCGCCACTACCTGGAGCGCTCACTGCTCGAGTACCGCCTCTCCGGCGTGGACAAAGACGACGCCACCCGCGCCAAAATTCGCGCGCTCCAGGACAAAATCACCGCGCTTTCCCTGACCTTCGGCCGCAACATTGCCGATGGCACACTCAAGATCACAGCCACAAAGGCCGACTTCGACGGCCTCCCGGCCGACTTCATCGCCCTGCACAAGCCAGACGCCGCAGGCGGCTACACCCTCACCACCGACGAGCCAGAGGTGGGTCCCGTGCTCACCTTCGCCAAGAGCGCCGATCTGCGCCACAGAATGTTCCTGGCCTATAACCAGCGCGCCTATCCGAAGAATGTTCAGGTGCTCAAGGATATTCTCTCCGCACGCCAGGAGCTGGCAACCATCCTCGGTTACGCCCACTACGCCGACCTCGCCACGGCCGATCAGATGATCGCTTCAGCCGCCAATGTCGAGGCTCTGCTCAAGCAGGTGGACGAGGCTTCGCGCGATGCCGCCGGCCGGGAGTTCGCCCAGCTGCTGGCCTTTGCGCAGCAGCATGAGCCCGGACTCCAGAGCATTAGCCAGGCGGATGAACGCTACTGGATCGAACAATACCGCCGCGCCCGTTACGACTTCGACGCCCAGAGCGTGCGGCCATACTTCCCCTACGAACAGGTGCAGACCGGAATCCTCAAGACCGCCGCGCGCCTCTTCCACGTCGAATTCAAGCCCGTCAAGGACGCCGTAGTCTGGAACCGCTCGGTGGTCACCTTCGATGTCATCGACGCGGCCCAAGGCTCCCAGGGCAAACTGCTGGGCCGTATCTATCTCGATATGCATCCGCGTGAAGGCAAGGACAAATGGTTTTCCAGCTCACCCGTCCTTCCCGGCATTCGCGGCCGCCAGCTTCCCGAGGGAATGCTAGTCTGCAACTTCTCCGGCGGAACTACAGGTGACCCCGGCCTGATGCAGTACAACGAGGTCGTCATCTTCTTCCACGAGTTCGGTCACCTGATGCACCACATCCTGGGCAGCCAGGGCGAATGGTCCGGCGAGGGAGGCTTCAACGTAGAAGGCGACTTTGTCGAGTCCCCCTCCCAGATGCTGGAGGAGATGTTTCACGATCCAGCCATTCTCCAGTCCTTTGGTAAGCACTATCAGACCGGCGAAACGCTGCCCGCCAGCCTCATTGCCAGGATGAACGCCGCCAGCGCCTATGGCCGCGGCCGCTGGCTGCAGCGCCAATTGTTCTACTCCACCTACGCGCTCCAGGTGCATAATCAGGACCCAGCCACTATCGATTTCGATGCCCTCCTGAAGGCCGACGAGCAGCGCTTCAGTTCCTTCACGATGGTCGATGGCGATCGCTTTTATGCCTCCTTCACCCATCTCACCGTTTACGCCTCCAACTACTACACCTATGTCCTCGACAAAGTGATAGCCATCGATTTCTTCTCCCAGTTCGACCGGCGCAACCTGCTCGATGGACCCACGGCCATGCGCTATCGCCGCGCGGTTCTGGAGCCGGGTGCGAGCAAGCCGGCCGCCAATCTGGTCAAGGACTTCCTGGGGCGTCCGCAGCAGATGGACGCATTGAAGAACTGGATGAATGAGGAGTTTCAACCCGCGGAGGCAATTAAATAACAGCCGGTTTTCCTCGCATTGCATTTCCGGCCGCGCGCAGTACAATTCGTCCTGATGACACCCGCGACCGTCACCACCGCACCTCTTGCGCCCGGCGCTTTGCCGGGCGCTTCGCCCAACCCCACCCACCCCGTCACCATGGCCATCGATATTGGTGGCTCGGGGCTCAAGGCCATGCTGCTCGACGCAACTGGCAAGCCCGTCAGTGAGCGCCTGCGTGTCCCCACACCGGATGTGCCTACGCCCCAGGCGGTTCTGGCCGCGCTCGATGAACTCCGCAAGCCGTTTACAGATTTCGACCGCGTCTCCGTCGGCTTTCCCGGCGTTGTCAAGCGCGGCGTTACCATCCTGGCCGCCAACCTCCATACCGACTGGTGCAACTTCCCCCTCCAGGACACGCTCTCCGTGCGCTGGAGCAAGCCCGTCCGCGTGGGCAACGATGCCGACATCGCCGGCTACGGAGCCATCCAAGGCCATGGAGTCGAACTGCTGCTCACCCTCGGCACCGGCCTGGGCAGCGCCCTCTTTACCGATGGCCACCTCGTCCCCGGCCTGGAGTTGGCCCACCACCCGTGGCGCAAAAAAGGAATGACCTACGAGGACTACCTCGGCCGACGCGGCCTCGACAAATACGGCAAAGCCCGCTGGAACGACTTCCTCGAAGCCGCCATCAAGCAAACCGAGCTGCTCTTCAACTGGGACCACCTTTATCTCGGCGGCGGCAACACCAAAAAAATCCTCTTCAAGCCCGCTAAAAATGTCTCCATAGTCTCCAACGAATTCGGCATCCTCGGCGGCGTCTTCCTATGGAAGGATCAGGGGTGAGGCAGGAGTAGGCTGGTAGGTCAGTGATATCTACCTGACAATATGATGTCGATAAAAGAGCGTTCTTTAGTCCCTCCGGTCTCCGCCCTATCTCTTGGCCTTTGAGTCTCGATCTTGTTTCTGCTTCTCCGCCCCCTGTGCCGTCAAGTGATCCCAGGTCGGCTGCAGCAGTTGTGGATCGTGGATGCAGTTGAGAAATAAGAGCCGGAGGTCTCCAAAAGAATTACCCGCAAAATCGCGATAGTTTTCCGGCAACGGTGGACCGCCGGGAGTTCCCGCAGGAGGAATCATGCGCGGGAGTTGGAAAGCATACATGCTGCCTCCGGCCAGGGCTTCATGCGGATACTGCATGAGCCAGACACAGTTGTGACTTTCCTGAATCAGGTTGGCGGAGACAAAGGCCCACTGGCCTCCATCTTCAGGCACAGCCTTCTGACAATTCCATAATGTCGCTTCAGGAACATACACCGCGGGATCGTAAAACCCAAACGAATCGATCAAGACGTGGCTCAGGCCGCGCTGCCTGACGATATTCTCGACATCGAGAAGGCCCTGGCTCCAGTCGAGATTGGAATCAGCCACCAAAAGGTAGCTGGGACGGCCGCCGCTCAATGAGTTCAGGAATGGAAGATAGTAGGGATAGGCACGAACTGCCGTCGCAACCGACGCCAGCGCCAAGACGACCGTGAGCCAGAGACCCGCGCGGGCCGCAGGCCAGCCTGAACTCCGCAGTTGATTCAGGGCTCGCGGCAACGGCGCCAGCAGAAGTATCAGCAGCGCGTAGGAAACAGTGAAGTGGCGGATGCTGAACTGGTAGCGGCTGAGGATACATGCGCCGGTGAAGACCACAAGAAATACCCACACTGCCCGCCAATGCAACTCCATCCCTTCCGGTATCACGGCGAGGCGAACCGGACGAAACTTTGCAACGAGGCCAACGACCAGCGCCAGAAGGAGCAAGAGTAGGAAGGCTAACGGGGATTTCAACAAGAAAAGAACCGGAAAGAAGAACCATACGCCATGCGGGTATGTGTGCCCCAGAATGAAAGCAGGCGGTTTCCCGGTTAATGCGAAGATTGCCAATCCACGCAGGTAAACCCAGGGCGGCATGAGCGCTCTGCGCAGAATCTGCGCCGCCATGTTCTGTCCAAGAAACCCCAGAGAGTCGGTTGGCTCATTCCACGAGAGGACAAAGTAGACGGCATAGACGACCAGTGCAGCCACAAGGACGCCCTTGAAGAGACTCCGCCAGCGCAAACGGCGCCACGCGCGAAGCTCCGCCTTGTCTGCCGGCTGTTCCGGCGCCGGACGCCAGCGAAGACTGAGGATGAATGCAGGAAAACAGAAGAACAAAAGTCCTGCGGAAAACTTGGATAGGAGCGCTCCGCCAAAGGCGAGGCCGAAGAGCAGAACCGTCCCACGTGACGGCGACCGCCACATGCTGGCAAAGGTCCACAACGTCAGCACCACGAACAACGCGATTGCGATGTCGGTTAGAACTAAAGGGCCGAAGGCGAGCATGACAGGCATGGTGGCGAACGCGCAAAGGCAGAGCAGTCCGCCCCACGAATTGCCCAGGCGAGAACCATAGAAAAAGAGAACGATCCCCAGAGCAAGTGTCAGCAACAGCATGGGCTGTCGCGCCCAGAAGACCGTCGAGATCGGGTCATTCCACCGCGCGATCAACCAGTGGCCGAAGACCCATTCGCCGAGATACTGCTTGAAGATTCCGCTGCCGCTAAAGCTCCACGATACCTGAGAGTAATCGGCATGCACACCGCGAACCACAAGCGGCGCCGCGGCCAGCACCTTCGCCAGCGGAGGGTGTTCCTCGTTCATCCGCATGTCCAACTTCTGCAGATAGCTCACTCCCGCCCCGATGTGCGCGATTTCATCAAAGGTGAGGGATTCGCGTCGCGCAGCCCCGTCCGCAAGCAGTGCCATCAAGGCAAGGAGCAATACCGCCCCGGCAAGAATAATTCTTGAGGATTGTATTTTCATTCGTTTCATCCAGATTACAGAATAATTGGTAAGGTAACAACTCCAAACGAACTTCGCCAAGCCACAATTGTGAAACTGTGGAGCGAAAGGTACCCCCCTACCCCCCTATATCCTGTGAGACTGTGAAACTGTGATGGAATGAGGCGCGCTTCTCAGCCTCGATTTTCCAGCCAGAACTCAGAATCCAGTCGCTCATCCTTGGAATCATATTTAAGGGAGCATCTATGGTGGAAAATAAAACCAAACAGACTGCCGTCAGCGTCGCGGCGTTTATCGACAAGCTCACCGACGAGACCAAGCGCGCTGACGCACAAGCGCTGGTCAAGTTGATGCAAAGCGCCACCGGCGAACAGCCGAAGATGTGGGGGCCATCAATCGTCGGCTTCGGCAGCTACCACTACACCTACGACAGCGGGCGCGAGGGCGACATGCCAATCATTGGATTCTCGCCGCGCAAGCCGGCGTTTGTTTTATATGGCATGAGAGGCGCTAGCAACGCCGAGGCACTGCTAACCCGGCTCGGCAAGCACACTACAGGCAAGGGTTGCGTCTACATCAAAAAGCTCTCCGATGTGGATCAAAAGGTGTTGAAGGAACTGATCGTCAAATCCGTCGCTGCTTCGCATAAGAAGAAAGCGAGTTAAAGACGCATTCCATTCAGTGGACTGCGAAGTCGCCAGCTCGCGCTTCTCAGCCTTTTGTCGGCGGCTTCAGCCCCAACTCCTTCATGGCAATCTGCAAATCGGCCCAGGCTTCCTTCTTCTGGCGGGGATCGCGCAGCAAATAAGCCGGATGGTAGGTAACGATGAGCCTGGTCCCGCGCGTCGCGTGAACCCTCCCGCGCAGCCCGGCCAGCGGCTGGCGCGTGCCCAGCAGCCAGGTGGCCGCAGTTGCTCCCAGGGCGACCAGCACCTCCGGGCGCACGACATCGATCTGGCGGAAGAGGAACGGCGAGCACGTTGCGCCCTCTTCCGGCTCCGGCACGCGGTTGTTCGGCGGGCGGCACTTGACCACGTTGGCGATGTACACCTCCTCGCGCTTCAGTCCCATGGCGGCGATCATGTTGTTTAAAAGTTGCCCTGCCTTACCCACGAAAGGCAGCCCTTGCGCATCCTCATCGGCGCCCGGCCCCTCGCCCACAAACATCAGCCGCGCTGTAGGCGAGCCGTCGCCGAAGACCAGCTTATTGCGGCCCTTGTGCAGCGCGCAGCGGGTGCATTCGCCAATCTCTTCGCGGATAAGTTGCATGGCGGCGGCGCGCTCAGACGCGGGAACGGCTGCGGCGATTGCTGGAACCGCGGGAAATGGTTTGCGTGGCGAAATGGTAGGCTCCTCTAGTTCGAAAAGCTGAGGCGCGGACTCTGTTTGGGGTTCCTCAGCTTCAGCGTCTAACTTGGCCAGTAACGCTGAATCCACTGGCCGGCGATAAAACTCCGTGAGGCCAAGATCGCGATAGAAGCGGACGCGGTCCAGCAAGGCCTGGCGGGTTGCGGAATCGAGCGATTGCACCAACGTCATTACTCCACAGTCGGATGCCTGTTCGTACCACTCGCAGCACACCGCGCGCGACGGAATAAGCGGATAAGCTAGCTGGCCAGAATGGGAACGGCCGGGCCATCGATTGTCGGCTTGACCACCGGAACATCGGCTTTGACGTAGGCGATCTTGCCCGCGTCGATCTCATCCTGGGCGATGCGGCAGGGCTTGGTGGACTGGGTGGGAACCAATGCGCGGGAGCCGTTCTGCAACTGGCGGGCGCGGCGTGCGGCCACCATCACCTTGCGGTAATTCGAATCGAAGCCGGTTTCAATCGTCATCGGAATCCTCTCCAAAGTTAAACTGCTGCTGGTCCGGTGGATAGCCTATCTTGAAGGCCTCCAACACGGGCTTTAGCCGCTCCTGCGAGTTGATCTGCAAACAGCCCGCCGCCACCTCCAACACCCGGCGCGAACGGAATGCGATCGGTTCGGCGTTGCGATAAAACCTTTCGGCCTGCACAATGGCTTCCAGTTGCGCCACCGTCCGGTCCAGTATGTCGTTGATCAAAATATAGCTGTATTCGCGATAATTCTCAATCTCCCGTCTGGCCGCGTCCAGCCGGCGGAAGACTTCTGCATCGTCCACCACGCCCTCGGCGCGACTGCGATTGCGCAGGCGGGTGCGCAGTACTTTGGGGTTGGGCGGCAACACAAAGATACTCACCGCCTCGGGCATGGAGGCGCGCACCTGCGCCGCGCCCTGCACGTCAATGTCCAGAACCAGATCATGGCCCTCCCGGCGTGCCTGCTCCAGCGACGAGCGCGGCGTTCCGTAGAGGTCTTTGTCGTAGACCTTGGCGTACTCCAGGAACTGGCCGGCAGCCACCATCCGCTCGAACTCCTCGCGGCTGACAAAGTGGTATTCACGTCCGTCCTGCTCGGAGCCGCGTGGCGCGCGCGTGGTCCAGGAAACGGAAAACTCGATTCCCGTCAACTGCTTGCGCACCTCGTTCACCAGTGTGCTTTTGCCCGAACCCGAGGGCGCCGAAATGATGAAGAGAATTCCTGCCATTATGCAATTATCCTCTAATCGGTGGTCAGCGATCAGTTGTCAGTTGTCAGTCATCAATTGTCAAACGGATTATCGGCAATCTTTAGGAAAAGTCAAGCTGTCTTTGCCTTTTCACCTGTTATAGATGCTTATGCATCTGAATGAAAAAAACTGACAACTGATCACTGACAACTGCAATTTCATTCCACATTCTGAATCTGTTCGCGAGCCTTTTCAATCTCCGACTTCATGGCCAGTCCCAGTTCGGTAATGCGGGTTCCTTTGCCGCCCGCGCCGCCGGTCTTGGAGAGCATGGTGTTGGCCTCGCGGTTCATCTCCTGCAGCAGGAAATCGAGTTTCTTGCCCACTTCGCCGCCCCCGGCGAGCAGCTCGCGAAAGTGGCCGATGTGCGTCGTCATACGCTCTAGCTCCTCGGCAATGTCGCTGCGCTCCACCAGCACCGCAACTTCTTCCAGCAGCCGCTGGCGATTAAACTCAGGGCCGGTGGCCGCCAGCAGACGCTCAGTTAGCCGAGTCTGATAGCGCTCTTCCACCTCGGGCCGCAGCGCCGCAACTCCCTCGGTGGCCTCGGCCAGCCGGTCCAGCGTGCCGTGCAGAATAGCCTCCAGCGCCTCGCCTTCCCGCGCACGCATCGTCTTCAACTGCTCCAGCAGCGGCCCGATCTCGCGCTGCGCACTTTCCGTCAGCGCAATCTGCTCCTCATCTCCATTCGAGCTTTTGTCGCTTTGCAATGCTCCAGGCAGGCGCAGAACGACGTTCAGATCGGGTTGTTGGCCGGTGAGTCCATGCTCTTCGCGCGCCACCGTAAAAGCGGCCAGGTAGCTATTCACTAGCTCCCGGTTGTAGCCGGCCGTTTGCTGGCTGCTGCGATCAATGGAGAGCGTCAGATCGACGTGACCGCGAACCAGTGAGTCTTTGATCGCTTTGCGTAGCTCCACCTCCAGCGCGTCCAGTCCTGAAGGCAGGCGCATCTGCACATCTAAAAATCGGTGATTCACGCTCTTCACCGTGAGTGTGTAACAGAGCTGGCCCTCATTGGGGAGGGGGATGCGAACCTGAGCGCGCGCAAATCCGGTCATCGAATAAATCGGCATTTTCTATTTCCCGTTCCCCGTTCCGTTATTTTCCGGCACGTCCATGAATTGTAGTTGATAGAGCCGCTGATAAGTGGACGATGTGGTCAGCAGCTCGTCATGGGATGCGATGGCGGTGATGCGCCCGTCTTCCAACACCGCAATGCGGTTGGCGCGGCGAATGGTTCCCAGCCGGTGCGCGATCACCAGCACGGTGCGGTTCTGCATCAGGTTGGCCAGCGCGGCTTGCACCAGCGATTCGCTCTCGGCGTCCAGCGACGAGGTTGCCTCGTCGAGAATCAACACCGGCGCGTTCTTCAGCAGGGCGCGGGCAATGGCCAGCCGCTGCCGCTCGCCGCCCGAGAGCCGGAAGCCTTTTTCGCCAATCACCGTGTCGTAGCCTTGCGGCATTTGCAGAATGAACTCGTGAGCCAGGGCGTTGCGCGCCGCCTCTTCCACCAGCCTCATCTGCGTGTCTGGCTGTCCGTAGGCAATGTTATTGCGCACCGTGTCGTTGAAGAGAATCGTCTCTTGCGTGACCTGTGCCACCTGGCGGCGCAGCGAGCTGAGCGTCAGGTCGCGCAGGTCGTGGCCGTCAATAAGAATGCGGCCGCTGGTTACGTCGAAGAAGCGCGGAATCAGGTTGGCCAAAGTGGTTTTGCCCGCGCCGCTGGGGCCGACCAGCGCCAGCACCTCGCCCGCCTGCATGTCGAGATCGACGTTGTGCAGAATCTGGTGTTCGCCCTCCTCGGTGGAGTAGGAGAAGCCCACATCGTCGAACCGGATCGACCGTTGAAAACCCTTCAACACCGCCGCATGAGGCCGCTCCTTCACGTCGTCCTCGGCGTCGAAAAAGCTGAAGATGGACATCGAGGCGCCCATAGCACCCTGGAAGCTGTTGTAAAAGTAGGCGAATTTGCGCACCGGATCGTAGAGCTTAAAGAGCAGAAAAATGAAAACGCCGAAGGTGCCCGTCGTCATGCGCCCATGAAGAATTTCATTACGTCCGATGAGCAGCATCATGGCAATGGCCACTGCGCCGATCGAATCCATCAGGGGCGAGCTGATGGACTGAATGCGTACGCTGCGCAGGTTGGCGCGGAAGAGGCGCGAGGCCGCTTTCTTGAAGCGTAGAATCTCCCACCGCTCGGTGTTGAATGCCTTGACGATCCGATTGCCGGTCACCGTTTCATGAAGTATGTTTTGTATCTCGGCCAGTTTGTCCTGGCCCGTGCGGGTGCGGGTGCGGACTTCGCTGCCGATCTTACGTGAAGAGGTGACTACTACGGGGATGAACAGCAGCAGCGCCCAACTGAGTTGACCGCCGATATTGATGATAACGATCAGACTCGCAATGAAGGTGAAAAACTGCTGCAGAAATTCGCTGATGACCGTGCTGACCGCAACCTGCACGCGGTCCACGTCGTTGATGAGCGTGGAGAGAATCGTGCCCGTGGCGTGCTTGTGAAAGAAGCTGGATGATCGCCGCATCGTGGCTTCGTAGAGGTCATTACGCAGATCCATGATGGTGCCGAAGCCGGCGTAGTTGACCAGGTAAGTGCCTGTGTAATCGCAGATTCCCTTCATCAGCGTAGAGACCACCAGCGCGAAGGCTACCACTGTCCAGGCATTGTGCATGTGCAGAAAATGGGGAATTAATTGCCGTAGGTCGATGTGCCATGGGCTGTCGGAGAGACCCAGCGTGATGGGGCCTTCGGGCGCGTCCGGCTTCAGAACCTTGTCGAAGATGGGTTGAAGCAGGAGGATGCGAAAGGTGTCCAGCAGGCCAACCATAGCCAGCAGCAGCACGCCGGTAAGCATGTGCAGCCAGTAGGGCAACCCATAGCGCAGCAGGCGCAGAAATCTATTCATGCCGGTCGACCTGTCGGACGGACACAAGAGTCCATCCCCGCATTATATCTGGAGCACGCGGCAGACATTCCGATGCAATCCAACTCCGGGAACATTTAGAATAGTCCTTGACGTACATTCATTGTCCTGCGCCGGCTTACCGGCGAGAAAGCGCGCCCTCATACATGCAACGTTGGTCGAAACTCTTCATTCCCACCCTTCGCGAGGCCCCGGCAGACGCCGAAGTGGCCAGCCACCGCTTCCTGGTCCGCTCTGGCTATATCCGTCAACTCGGCGCGGGCATCTACAGCTACCTCTTCCTTGGGACACGCTCCATCAATAAGATCATCGCCATCGTGCGCGAGGAGATGGACCGCATCGCCCAGGAATTCTATCTGCCCGCTCTTCTTCCCAAAGAGCCTTGGGAACAGAGCGGCCGCTGGACAACCATGGGCGACACTATGTTCCGCCTCAAGGACCGCAAGGGCGCTGATCTTTGTCTCGGCATGACCCATGAAGAGATCATGACCTCCATTGCGCGCAGCGAACTGCGCAGCTACAAGCAGTTGCCGCAGATCTGGTACCAGATTCAAACCAAGTTCCGCGACGAGCCGCGCCCCAAGTCGGGCCTCCTGCGCGTCCGCCAGTTCATCATGAAAGATGCCTACTCCTTCGACATCGACAAGGCCGGCCTGGACAAGAGCTTCGATCTGCACGACGCCGTCTACCGCAAGATCTTCACCCGCTGCGGGCTGAACTTCGTCGCCGTCGAGGCCGACTCCGGCTCCATGGGCGGTTCGCAATCGCAGGAGTTCATGGTATACACCGACGCTGGCGAAGACCTGATAGCAAGCTGCCCGGTCTGCCATTACGCGGCCAATCTCGAAAAAGCCACTTCGCTGCTCGATCCGCTGGTCGAGTTGGAACCAACGGGGGACGGCAAGCCAGAGTTGATTCACACGCCCGGCATGGGCGCCATCGCCGACATCGCCGCCTTCCTCAAGATGGCCGAGTCCTCAGACATCAAGTGCGTGGCCTACATGGCGCTGAAACACGGCGCGCCGGGTAAGCCAAACACATGGCATGCAGTGGCAGCCTTTCTGCGCGGCGACCACCAGGTCAATGAAACCAAACTCCTCGGAGCAATCGCAGCGGCGGAGTTGCGTACCATGCAGGCCGAGGAGTTGGAGCAGTACTTCAACGGCCCGGCTGGTTTTCTCGGACCCGTGGGCCTCAAGCCGGAAGCAAAACCGCTTGGCGATGGCTTGACGGTAGTGGTGGACAAATCCCTCGAAGGCCGTAAGAACATGGTCTGCGGCGCAAACAAGCTCGACTACCATCTGCGCAACGTCACGCCCGGCCGCGATTTCTCCTGGACCCTCCTGGCCGACATTCGCAGCGTCAACGAAGGCGAAGCCTGCCCCAAGAGCGGTTGCAACGGCAAGTTGCTTGTTGGCAAAGCAGTCGAAGTCGGCCACATCTTCAAGCTGGGCTATAAGTACTCCGAGTCCATGGGCGCGCGCGTGCTCGACGAAAACGGCAAGGAAATTACTCCCATCATGGGCAGCTACGGCATCGGCATCGAGCGCATTCTTACAGCGGCCGTCGAGCAGTCCAACGACAAGAACGGCTTCTGGCTGCCTGCCTCGATTGCGCCCTTCACGGTGGTGGTCACGGTCACCAACATGACGGACGCGCTGCTCAAGGAGACCGGCGAAAAGCTCGCCGCCGAGCTCGAAGCAGCCGGCCTCGACGTGCTGCTTGATGACAGAGACGAGCGCGCCGGCGTCAAATTCAAAGACGCGGACTTGGTGGGCATTCCCTACCGAATCAACGTGGGCAAAAAAGCCGCCGAAGGCAAAGTGGAACTGGTGACGCGCTCGACGGCGACCAGCGTGGATGTGTCGTTGCCGGAGATGGTCGCGCTGGTGAAACAGCGCGTCGAGGAAGATGCGCTGTTGTTGACGGCAGAAAGCAGCCAGTAGCCAATCACTGACCACTGATCACTGACCACTGTATATCAAGGAGCGGCGATGGCGTTGAAGATCAGGATTCCAAGGCTTACGGGCAATCATCCCTGGGCAACGCTGCTGTTGCGCATCGGGCTGGCGGTGGTTGCGGCGGGAGCGCTGGTGTTTTTTGCGGTCTTCGGCTTTTTTTATGTCAAGTATCGGCATGTTGTGGACGACCGCCTCAAACAGCCCATCTTTGCCAATACCGCCAAGATTTACGCCGCGCCGCGCGAGGTGCGTCCAGGACAAAAGCTTACTGTGCGGCTGATCGCCAACGAGCTGCACGAGGCCGGCTACTCGGCCGATGGCGCCGCCGAATCCTCCGCACTGGGAACCTACAAGGAGGGCGTGCAAACCATCTCCGTGCGCCCCGGCCCTCAATCCTTCCACGCGCCGGACGGCGCATCCATCCACGTCAGCTCTGGGGTTGTGGATTCGATTACCGACGATCATGGCCAGCCGCTTTCCAGTTATGAGTTGGAACCGCTGCTCATCACCGGCCTCAGCGACGACGCGAACCGCACCAAGCGCCGCCTGCTTGCTTACAACGAGATTCCGCCCAATCTGATCAACGCTGTTCTGGCCATCGAGGATCGCCGCTTCTTTGAGCACGGCGGCGTGGATTACATCCGCATCTTTGGAGCGATTCGCAACGATCTGACGCCGGGGCGGCGTTATGTCGAGGGTGGCTCCACGCTGACCATGCAGTTGGCGCGTGGATTGCTCCTCACGCCGGAAAAGCGCATCAAGCGCAAGCTCATCGAGATCGTCATCACCTTTCAGCTTGAACATCGTTTCAGCAAGCAACAGATCTTCGAGATGTACGCCAACCAGGTGCCTCTGGGCCAGCGCGGCAGCTTTTCCATCGACGGCTTCGGCGAGGCCTCGCAAGCCTTCTTCGGCAAGGAAGTGAATCAGCTCGATCTGGCCGAGGATGCCCTGCTGGCCGGAATCATCCAGAGCCCCAGCCGGCTGAATCCTTTTCGTCATGCGGAACGGGCTATCGAGCGCCGCAACCTGGTTCTCGATTCCATGGTAGAAACTGGCGCCATCACCAAGGCCCAGGCGGAGCAGGCCAAAGCGGAGCCGCTGCACCTGGTTCCCGGCAGCGTGGACGCCAGCGAAGCGCCGTACTTTGTTGACCTGGTGCATGATCAACTGGTGCAGAAACTGGGCGACCGTGACTTCAACCGCGAAAGCCTGCGCATCTACACCTCGCTCGATCCCGATCTGCAGCGCGAAGCCACGGCCGCGGTCGAATCCACCATTCATGTGGTGGACGAGCAAGTGGACAAGCTGCACGCCCACGAACGTAAGCTGGGCCAGAGTTACATCTATCCGCAGGTGGCCCTGGTGGCGCTCAATCCGCACACCGGTCAGGTGCTGGCGCTGGTCGGAGGGCGAAGCTACGGCAACTCGCAGTTGAATCATGCTGTCGCCAAGCGCCCCACCGGCTCCATCTTCAAACCGTTTGTCTATGCCGCGGCCTTTTCGACGGCCGCCGAGGGCACCATCCTGCCCGGCCAAACCAAACTCTTCTCGCCGCTCACCATTCTCAAGGACGAGCAAACTACCTATGGAGAGGGCACGGAATATGAGTACACGCCGCACAACTTTGAAGATGAGTATTTCGGCGATGTGACGGCGCGCGAGGCCCTACAACACTCGCTCAACAATGCCACCATCAGCCTGGCCTCCATGGTGGGCTTTGAGCGCGTGGCCGCCCTGGCCCGCGACGCCGGCGTCAAGGGCGCGCGCGGAACTCCCGCCATGGCTATCGGCGCTTATGACGCAACCCCGCTGGAGATGGCCGGCGCCTACACTATCTTCGCTAATGGCGGCATGCGCCTCGAACCCTGGATGGTGTCCAGCGTCCGCACCACTACTGGAGACGTCATCACCGACTATTCGCACGATTCCAAGCAGATCCTTGATCCGCGCGTGGCCTATCTCACCACCAGCCTGATGGAGAACGCGATCAACGCAGGTACCGGGTATGAGGTCCGCCGCCGCGGCTTTCTCAATCCCGCTGCCGGCAAAACCGGCACCAGCCACGACGCATGGTTTGCCGGCTTCACCTCCAACCTGCTGTGCATCGTGTGGGTGGGTAACGACGACTACACCGACGTGCAAATCGAAGGCGCCCACGCTGCCGCGCCCATCTGGGCTGAGTTCATGAAGAAGGCCGTCGCCCTGCCGCAGTACTCTGACACCAACCAGTTTGTCCCGCCCCAGGGCGTCGACATCGTGGCCATCGACAAGGCCAGCAAGCTGCTCAGCGACGCCACCTGCCCGGACAGCTTCAATGCCGCCTTCCTCGCTGGCACCGAGCCCACGGAGACCTGCGACCACCCTGCCGACCGCCGCAACCTGCTGCAAAAACTCTTCGGCACGGGCAAGGGCGATAATTAGCGATTGCATGCGCGCTTTCAAGCACTTCGTCCATGGCACTTCCAGAACTCCGTTCAATGTTCTATAGTTTCTGTGCCATGAAATTCACATTTCGTACCATCCTTCTCACCCTGCTGGCGATTGTCGGCCTTCTCTTTACTGCCTCCACTCCAGCGCAAAACGCCGCCACAGCCCCGCCTGCCGCCAAGCTAACAGTCGCCGAGGCTCTCGCCTTCATCGACAACGCTGAAAAGGAACTGGCTACGCTAAACGTCACGGAGAACCGCGCCCAGTGGGTCGAGGAGACCTACATCACCGACGACACCATAGCCCTGGTCGCCGAAGCCAACGACCGGGCGATTGCCCGCCAAACCGCCCTGATCTACGAGGCGCGCAAATTCGACGGCCTTACGCTGCCGCCCGACGCGGCGCGCAAGATGCTGCTGCTCAAGCTGGGCATCGGTTTGCCCGCGCCCTCTGATCCCGCCTTGCGCGCTGAAACCACCCAGAAAGCCGCCGAGCTCGACGCCGCCTATGGCCGCGGAAAGTATTGTCCGGACTCGAACACCGAACACTGCCTGGGTATCGACGATATCAATGTCAAGATGGCTCAGAACCGCGATCCAAAAGAACTCGCGGCCCTGTGGGCGGGCTGGCACGCCGTCGGCAAGCCTATGCGCGGCGACTATGCGCGCCTAGCCCAGCTCAGCAACCAGGGCGCGCGCGAGCTGGGGTTTGCCGACACCGGCGCACTGTGGCGTTCGCAGTACGACATGCCCCCCGAAGAATTTTCCGCCGACATCGAACGCCTCTGGAAACAAGTGGAACCGCTCTACTTGGAGCTGCACACCTACGTCCGTCACAAGCTCATCGAGAAGTACGGCGATGCCGCGCGCCGTCCCGATGGCATGATTCCCGGGCATTTACTTGGAAACATGTGGGCGCAGGAGTGGGGCAACATCTACGATGTGGTCGCGCCACCCGCCAGTCCCCTGCCCTACAACCTCGACACCATCCTCAAGGCGCGCAATACAGACCCCAAGAAGTTGGTCCAATATGGCGAGGGCTTCTACAAATCGCTGGGCTTCGACGCCTTGCCCGACACCTTCTGGCAGCGCTCCATGCTCTCCCATCCCCGCGACCGCGAAGTGGTCTGTCATCCCAGTGCATGGGACATCGACAGCCAGCGCGACGTGCGCATCAAGGCATGCTTCCAGCCCACCGCTGACGACTTTGTCACCGTGCATCACGAGCTGGGACACAACTACTACCAGATGGCCTATCGCAAGCAGCCATTCTTTTTCCAGAACGGCGCCAACGACGGCTTCCATGAGGCCATCGGCGACGCCATTGCGCTGAACGTCACTCCCGATTACCTCAAGACGCTTGGCCTCATCGACCAGGTTCCGCCACCCAGCGCCGACATTCCGCTGCTGCTCCACACTGCACTGGACAAAATCGCCTTCCTGCCCTTCGGCCTGCTCATCGATAAATGGCGCTGGCAGGTCTACTCCGGCCAGGTGACTCCGGACCACTACAACAGCGCCTGGTGGGCATTGCGCGAAAAATATCAGGGCATTGCCCCGCCGGTCGAGCGCTCCGAAGCCGACTTCGACCCCGGCGCCAAGTATCACATCCCCGGCAACGTGCCCTATATGCGTTATTTCCTGGCGCGTGTCTACCAGTTCCAGTTCTATCGCGCCATGTGCCAGGCAGCCGGTTACAAAGGCCCGCTGAATCGTTGCTCGGTCTATGGCTCCAAGGAGGCCGGCGCTAAGCTGAATGCAATGCTGGAGATGGGCGCATCCAAACCCTGGCCCGAGGCGCTCAAAGCTATGACCGGAACCGACAAGGCCGACGCCTCGGCCATCGTTGAATACTTCAAGCCGCTGATGGACTGGCTCAAGGAGCAGAACAAGGGCGAGAAAGAAGGCTGGACTTTGCCCGCCGACCCTCTCAAGTAGTGGTACTGTAGCCGGATAATAGTTGCCGGAATGGTTTATTGTCTATTCACAGCGACTTTCAACTCCCCCGGGTTTGAATGGTGGATTTCGTTGACATCAACACTGCAATACTGCAATTCGCTGTCCGGAGGTGGAAAATGAAGCGTTCTAAGCGCGTTAGCTGTACATTGCCTTGGATTTCAGTAATTTTGTCTATCCCTTTGATGGCAGCGGCACAATACCATCCGACCTATCACCCGCCAGCTCCGACCTATCATCCGCCAGCTCCGGCCTATCACCCACCGGCCCCGGCCTATCACCCGCCGGCTCCTGCTTACCACCCGGCCCCGGCTTACCACCCAGCTCCGGCTTACCACCCAGCTCCGTCCTACCATCCAGCTCCATCAACCCCAACCTACCACCCAAATCCATCGACCCCGGTGCATAGCTATACGCCTGGAACGCCTTCCGGCGGGAACACTTCTACCTCGCATCCCTCTTCGGGCGCCACTACATACACCCCTCACACCTATACACCAGGAGCCTCCACGGCATCCTCCTCCGCAAACACCTCCGTCAGCGGGAGTGGCGTGAGGAACGCGAACGGGGTTACCACCTACACTCCCCATGCCCCGTCCGGCGGCACAAGCAACACTTCGTCAACCGCGCCCGCTTCACACGTCAACACCTACACTCCGGGAAGCCCAACTGCTGTGGGCAGCAATACTTTCACCCCGCGGAATAATTCGTCGAGTACAGTGGCTGGCGGCACTCATGCCGTTTACAGCATTCCGGCGCCCGCGACAGGCGGCAAATTCGGCGCAGGCCCCTCCACGCTTACACCAGCCGGATCGCAATCCGTGCTGCACCAGGTGAACACCGCGCGTGGCGGCCTGGGCGGCGTCAACAATAAGCCGATACCGCCAGGACAGGTTGTCGTTCATCCCAATCAGAGCCTGACTGTGAACGCCTCCAATGGCCGCAACTACAATCTGCGTCCCAACGGTACCCTGGCCTCGTACAGCGGACACGGTCAAGCCGCCACCTTCCGCGGCGATGGCCGTCTGGCCTCCGTGCATACAAACAACATAGACATCGCGCGCGGCCCGCACGGGCAAAGAACCATCGTCAGCGAGCGCCCCGACCATGGCCGGCTGGTTGCGATGGGATCGCATCGCGGATATTTAGAACACCCGGTCAGCTACCACGGCCACGACTACTACCAGCGGACCTACGTGCATGGCGACCAGCGCTTCACGCACGAATACACCCGATACAACTACCACGGCATGGCGCTCAATCAGTACGTCCCACACGCCACTTACGCTCCGGCCTTCTACGGATGGGCATACTATCCCTGGGACTCCCCGGCAGCCTATATGTGGGGATGGGCGAGTTCAGCCTTTATGGCCTGCAACGCGGGCTTTTTCGACCCCTCGAACTCCTACCAGAGTGGCGCCAACTGGCTCGCTGACTACACTCTGGGTCAGACGCTATCCGACAGCTTCGATGCAGGGTCCCAGCTAGGCGCAACTGCTTGCTCCGCTGGTGGCGGGCAGGCAGCGGATGCGAGCGTTGCCGGAGTCGATGCAATCGACGCCAAAGGACAGACGGCGGATGCGAACTCACCTTCCGCGGGTGACGACACTTCCGCCCCCGCCGATTCGCCCATCACTCCGGATATAAAGCAGATGATCGCCGATGAGGTTAAGCAGCAACTGGCCTTTGAGAATGCCGCTGCCGCGCAGCCAGATCAGGCGCCCGCGCTTGACGGCCTGCCGCAGGTGATGGTGCCCAACCATCTTTTTGTGGTGGATCAGGTCCAGAATGTCACCACTGCCGACAGTCAGCAGTGCGCGCTCTCGGCGGGAGACGTGATTAAGCTGACAGCCGCGCCGCCCGATGGATCCACAAATGCCGACCTGACGGTGGTCAGCACCCACAAGGGCGATTGCCCGGCCGGAACTACCGTTACCCTGCCGCTGGATAGCCTCCAGGAGATGCACAACAACTTCCGCGCCCAATTGGATTCCGGTTTGCAGGCACTGCGTGAGCAGCAAGGTAAGGGCGGATTGCCCGCCGCTCCCTTCTCGGCCATCTCGCCGCCGCCCGTGCCCGCCGATGAGCCTCCGGCGGACACCGAAAATGTGCAGGCGCTGCTCGACTCCCAGCAGCAACAAGCCGACCAGGCCGAATCCACTGTGACGCAAACGGCCTTCGCCGCCACTCCGCCGACGCTACATTAGCGCAGACTTCGCGACACTTACATTTTCACGGCGGAAGCAGAGATTAATCCCTGCTTCCGCCATCGCCATAAAAGGAAGACAAAATCATGAACATAAGGCCATGCTCCACGCCGTTGAACTCTGCGGCGGCGGCAACAAAGAACCGTATTAAGGAGTGCGTCATGAAGAATAATTTGCACATCGCCTTTGTCGTCTGTTCTGCGATTCTGTTCTGCAGCTTAGCCATTGCCCAGCAGCCCGTTCCTCCCCCGCCCCAGCCCGCCGCCGACGGCCCCTCGCTGGCTGTCACCATGCAGTTCATCCAGGACAAGCTGAACGCACAGGGCGCAATCCACTATGCGCTATATACGCATGACAACTCCAATGGGGAAGACTGGCCGGTTTATCAGATTAGTATTCATGCCACCAATGTCGTTGCCGACCCCGCCACCTGCCGCATCTCCTGGCACAAGGTGACCTCGAATGGCGGGAAAGTGGGCATTGATAAGGATTACTCACTCAACCTTCGCAATGTGCTGACGTTTGAAGTGAGAACCAGTACCTACGAAGCGAAGGTAGAGGACACTGCCAACGGAAATCCTGCCCTGGATAAAAGACAAGATCCCCCCTACTTCACGGTTACAGCGAAACTCAGGGATAATACCGAGACTCCGTTTTTCGTCACCAGCGAAGATACGGCCAACCGCGTCGCCAAAGCCATGGTTCATGCCGTCGAACTCTGCGGCGGCGGCAGTAAGGAGCCGTTCTAGACAAGGAGCAATTTGATCGAAATGAAGACTCTGCGCATCGCCGTTGCTGCTCTTGTACTGACCGCCCTTTCTACGGCCTTTGCCCAAATTGCCGTCCCGCCGCCGCCCAAGTCCACCAACGGAAGCCCGTCGCTGGCCGCCACCATGCAGCTTATTCAGAATGAACTGAATGCCGTTGGCAGGCTCAGCTTTGTGGTGCATATCTATGACCAGGAGGAAGGCAACGGAATTTCGAAGTACATTGAAGAGCGCAGCAACGTAGTTGCCAATCCCGCCAGTTGCTCCATCCGTTATCACTGGTGGAGATCGATGCATGGCGACGTGGTGAACGATGAAGATGTGTCGTTCAGCTTTAGCGATGTGCTGGGCATCGCGATGATGAACGAAGACCAGGCTGAGAATATACAGTATGAAGAGGAAAAGGCGTCCCCTGATGAAAGAAAAACTTATCACTTGAAATTCGTTCCGCAACTGTATTTGGTGATGATGCGAAAACCCGAGGACAATATAGAGGGGTTCAGTTTTGCCGATAAAAAACAGGCTGCTCGCGTCGCCAAGGCCATGGGCCATGCGGTCGAGTTATGTGGCGGGAAAAACCAACCGTTATGAGGAGTGAGTGCATGAAAAACTTTTTGCGCGTCATCTTAGCCGGGTGTTTCTCGATTCTGCTGAGCTACCCTTCGGTTGCCCAGCAACCCGTCGCGCCCCCGCCCCAGCCCGCAGCCGACGGCCCCTCGCTGGCGGCCACCATGCAGTTTATTCAGGACAAGTTGAACTCCTACGGTAAGGCCGCCTTTGTTGAGTACCGCCAAAACACCAGCGACGGCAGCACGGCGACTGTCACCATCGTCAACGAGATCAGCAATGTGGTTGCCGACTCCGGCCAATGCAGCATCTCCTACCATCGCAAGGCGACACAAGATGGCAACATCTACAAAAATGAGAATTACGCCTTCTCGCTGCGCGAGGTCCAGGACATTGTGGTCCGTCCCTTTGAACAGCATGAAACCGAGTATTTTGCAGGAACCGGCGCTAACATCGCGGTTACATCCACTAGTCCGCCTGTAACCGTGCTTATGGTGCGCCGTCCCCATAGCGAAATGAACTTCTTCGACCTCACTGACGCCGCGCTCGCCGACCGCCTCGCCAAGGCGCTCACCCATGCCATCGAACTCTGCGGCGGCGGCAGCAAGGAACCATTCTAGACTAGGTGTATCTTAATTACATGAACACTCTGCGCATCGCCGTTGCCGCTCTTGTTTTGACCGCATTCTCCGCGGCCATCGCCCAGCAGCCCACCGTATCCCCAGCCCAGCCCGCCGGCCCCTCGCTGGCCGCCACCATGCAGTTCCTTCAAACCAAGTTGAACGAACAAGGCAAGATGAATTGGACGACGCATTATCATGACAGCGCCGATAATACGAATTGGATCTATCAATTCACCTTCGAGGCCGGCAAAGTGGTTGCCAATGCGTCAGCCTGCACCATCGCCTATCACTACACCATCGTCCGGGACGGTGTTCAGATCTCCGATAGCGACGCTTCGTTCAACCTGCACGATGTGCAGGATGTAACGCTGATCACTGGCGACGAGCGTCAGAACAAGAATGATGTGGCCGCCGGGCACCCAACCTGGAATGCAAAGGTGGACCCGCCCGTCTTCGACCTGATTGTGCGTGGGCAGGAGAAGGCAGAGTTCTATTTCTTCTTTTTCGACGGAGACACCGCTAACCGTGTCTCGAAAGCCATGGGGCACGCGGCGGAATTATGCGGCGGCAGCAGAGGTTCGTTTTAGGCGAGCCCGGCGGTCCATATCTCGTTTCGTAGACCCGGGAAACCAATATAATAGCGCCGCGGCTACGGCAGGACCCAGAATCAGTACATCACAATCTTCTCGAACGAATCCGGCTTGAGGCTGGCGCCGCCTACCAGCGCGCCGTCAATCTCTTCCTCGCCGATCAGCGCAGTGGCGTTGTCCGCCTTCACGCTGCCGCCATAGAGAATGCGCATCTTGGCCGCGATGGCAGGCCCCAGCAGTTTCGCCACCTCAGCGCGGATGATCTTATGCGCATCGACAGCCATCTCCGGCGTAGCGGTCTTCCCCGTGCCGATGGCCCAGACCGGCTCGTAAGCAATCACAATCGGCGCTGCCAATGCAGCCGTAATGCCCGCCAAGGCTCCCGTAATCTGCGTCTTGAGCACCGAAGCCGTTTTGCCCGCCTCGCGTTCGGCCAGCACTTCGCCAATACAAACCACCGGAATCAGCCCATGCTTCAGCGCGGTGTGCAGCTTCTTGTTGACGATCTCGTCGGTCTCGGCAAAGTACTGACGCCGCTCGGAGTGGCCGATCAGCGTGTGCGTTCCGCCCACCGCCTTGAGCTGGCCCACAGAGGTTTCGCCGGTATAAGCGCCCTCCTCGGCAAAATGAATATTCTGTGCGCCCACCGCGACGTTGCTTCCCTTGGCAGCGGCAATCACAGTGGGCAGCAGCACCGGCGAGGGAAACAGGGTAATTTCGTCGCGCGTATGCCCGGCGACAAGAGGTAAAAAGGCTTCGACAAAGGCCTTGGCTTCGGCGGGCGTTTTGTACATCTTCCAATTGGCGGCAATCAGCGCTTTACGGGGCATAGTTTTCGAACTCCTCGTATTCATCTTAGTGGATGCAATCCGGCCCCAGAGTGATGGCGAGCACAATTACGGGTCAGTGTTTCCTGCTCCGGACACGGTTTATTTCAGTTTCATCTCAAAGGCCAGTGGTAGCAGCTCATTGAAGCTCAGAACGCGGTCGCCGCCGGTAGTGGGGAAGATCACCAGCGCGTCGGGCAGGATGAACTCGGAGAGCATCTGGCGGCAAGCGCCGCAGGGCGGGCTGGCGACAGAGTTCAGATTGGCGATGGCAACGGCCTCTACACGGATTTCAGGTCCGAAACGGGAAACAGCCTGCACCAAAGCGGAACGCTCCGCGCAAATGGTCAGTCCAAAGCTCACATTCTCCACGTTGACGCCGGTGACGATTTCGCCATTTGTCAGCCGCAGTGCAGCGCCTACTCGGAAGTTAGAGTAGGGGGCGTAGGCGTGCTGCGCCGCCTGACGCGCCCTGTCAAGCAGGCTCAAAAGCTCGGTTTCCTTCAAGGATTGGCCTTTCATTCGTTCTCAAACCTCCTGAAAGGTAATTATTGAGGTTATAGCATTTTCCCCTTCCTGTAAATCAGGGAGCATGTTGTTATGAATCGGTTCCTCAAGTTGAGCCTCATTTATCCGATAAATGACTTGAGTACTCTCTGTGCCGGGAGTGTCATTCCGGCCGGGCGGATGAGTGTCACATGGATGAATTGACGAGGGAGTTCCTGATCGAGAGTCAGGAAGGGTTGGACCGCATGGAGCACTGTCTGACCGACCTGGAGGAGAGGCCCCAGGATGCGGGTCTGATTGGGGATATCTTCCGCTCCGTTCACACTATCAAGGGAACTACGGGATTCCTGGGCTTCAAGCGGCTGGAGAAGCTGGCCCATGCGGGAGAAAACCTCCTCGGTCTGTTGCGCGAAGGCAAGCTGACCGCCGACCGCCAGATCATCACCGGCCTCTTGCAACTGCTGGATGGGCTGCGATTGATTCTTAAGGCCATTGAGGCGGACAACACCGAGGGCGAGGGCGACGATGCAGTTCTGATCGGCAAACTGGAAGAGTTGCAGGCTCCGGCGAAGGTGCTGGCCAAAGAGCCGGCACATGCCCGTGCCAGCGCGCGCTCTGCCTCCGCTCCTCCCCCCCAGGCTACTCCCCCCCAGGCCGTGACCGCGCTGCCTGCGGCCGTCCCCGAGCCGGTTCACCTCATGCCGGTAGATCCTGTCCCTGCTCACAAGGAGGCCGAGGGCGACCCTGCCTCGCCGCGCCCCCAGGGAAGCGCCGCCGAGAGTACGCTGCGCGTCGATGTCGCGCTCCTCAACCGCATGATGAATCTGGTGGGCGAACTGGTGTTGACCCGCAACCAGATCTTGCAGACTACCTCGGCCGATCCCAACATGACCCTGCTCAGCCGCCGCCTGGATATGGTGACGGCCGACCTGCGCGAAAGCGTGATGAAGGCTCGAATGCAGCCCGTGTCCAACATCTTTTCCAAGATGCCGCGCATGGTGCGCGACCTGTCGCAATCGCTGGGCCGCCGCGTTCGGCTGCAAGTCGAGGGCCAGGACACGGAACTGGACAAGAGTTTGCTCGAAGCCATCAAGGACCCGCTCACTCATGCGGTAAGAAATTCGCTGGACCACGGCATCGAGACGCCCGATGTCCGCTTGGCGGCAGGCAAGGATCCGGAAGGAACGTTGAAGCTGAAGGCCAGCCAGGAGGGCAGTTATGTCGTCATCGAGGTTACCGACGACGGCGCGGGCATCGATATTGAAAAAGTGCGCCGCAAGGCCATCGAATCTAACCTCGTCCCCGCGGAACGCGCCACCCAGATGGGCGAGCGTGAGTTGCTGCAACTGATTTTTTTGCCCGGCTTATCCACCGTTGCGGCCGTCACCAAAGTCAGCGGCCGGGGCGTGGGCATGGACGTGGTGCGAACCAATGTGGAGAAAATCGGCGGCAAGGTCGAGATCGACTCCCGCGCCGGCAAGGGTACCACGCTGCGCATGCGCATCCCCCTCACCCTGGCCATTATTCCCGCCCTGATCGTGCGCAGCATTAACCAAAGTTTTGCGCTGCCCCAGGGAGCGTTGTCGGAGCTGGTGCACATTCCCCCCGAACTGGCTGCCTCTGCTATCGAGTGGATTGAGGACGCGCCTCTCTACAGGCTGCGCGGGAAAATGTTGCCCCTGGTTTTCCTCAATCACCTTCTGATGCCCGGCGTGGAGCATACCATCGACACCGAGCGAGGTTCCTTCATTGCGGTGCTGGACAGCGAAGGCCGCCGCTTCGGCCTGGTGGTCGACGGGCTGGCCGATCCCGAGGAGATTGTCGTCAAGCCGCTCTCCGGGGTGCTGAAGGATATCGGCCTGTTTTCCGGTGCTACCGTGTTGGGCAACGCCGACCTTGCGCTGATCCTCGATCCAGGCTCTATCGCCCTCAAGGCTGGGGTGGTGCTGCTTGAAGAAGAGGCCGCCCGCGCCGGCGAAGGCGATAGCGATGCAACCAATAGCCTTGATTACCTGCTGGTGGAAGTGGCCGGGCGGCAGGCGGCGGTGCCGCTGTCTGACGTGATACGCATCGAGCAGTTGCCCCTCAAGCGCATTGAATACGTCGGCAACCGGCCGGTGCTCAACTTCGAGGGCCAGCTGCTGCCGGTGGAAGACACGGGCGGGGTGCTGGATGCCGCACTCGGCAATCCGGGTACTCCCGATCAAAAACTCATCGTGGTGGTCTGCCGCGAAGGCAGCCGGCAGGTGGGCATTGTCGTTTCTCATGTGCTGGATGTAGCCGCCGGGGGCGACCTGTACGAGGCTGGCTCTGAGCTCAGAACCGGCGGTGTAACGCTGCTCAAGAGCCGGGTTACTGGCGTGGTTGACCTGGGCGCCACGGCCTCGCTGCCCACTGCCCCACAGGCGCCTGCTGCGGAGTGGATCCAAAGTGCGGAGGTGGTGGCATGAGCACAGCTACGGCTGTATTGCATCGCAAGAAAAAAACTGCGGTAACCCACATCGAGGTATGCACCTTGCTCATGAGTACTAAGATCTTCGGCTTGCCCATTACCCACATTCTCGAGATTGTCGGTTCTGCCAAGCCGCAGCCCGTGCCGCTGGCGCCTGTCTTTGTCGGCGGGCTGGTGCATTATCGCGGCGATGTGCTGACCACCGTGAGCCTCCGGCAGTTGCTCGATTTCCCGCCCAAAGAAGGCAAGCAAGACCTCCTGGTGATGGAGAGCGCTGGCGGAATTTTCGGTGTGCTGGTGGACTCCGTCAGCGAGGTGCTGACCGTCTCATCGGCAGACTATGAGCCCAACCCTTCGATTCTGGACGAGCGGCGGAAAGCATTGTTTACCGGCGCTTACAAGCTCAAGGACAGCCTGATCGTCATGCTGGACCCCGAGCAACTGGCCCCCATCCGGCTCAGCGCTACTCGTGCCGCTTAGAACTAAAGCTGTGTTTTAGGAGATGACCATGCGTGCTCTGATTATCGATGATTCCCGCTTTGTGAGGGGTTATCTGCGCGGCCTGCTGGAAGAAAAAGGATTTGTGTGCGAGGAAGCCGCTGACGGACAAGCCGGCATGGATCAGCTGAAATCTCGTCCCCCCTATGACCTGGCCCTGATTGACTGGAATATGCCGGTGATGGACGGGCTGGAGATGCTCAAAAAGTTGCGCGCCGAGGGTTTTTCCAGCCTCAAGGTCATGATGGTTACCACCGAGGCGGAAAACGACTATATCCTTCGCGCCCTGGATGCAGGCGCCGACGAGTACCTGATGAAGCCTTTCGACGATGAGGCCTTGACGGAAAAGCTGGCCATGCTCGGCCTGGTGGAGGCCTGAAGCATGACCTCCGGAGCGAGAACCCGGATTTTGATCGTGGACGACTCGGCTGTCATGCGGAGTCTGCTGCGCGCCGTGGTGTGCGCCGATGCCAACCTGGAAGTAGCCGGCACCGCGGCTGATGGTGAATCGGCCTTGTGCGCCATTGATACCCTTCATCCCGACCTGGTGCTGCTGGATGTGGAGATGCCGGTAATGGACGGCCTGGTCATGCTCAGAAAATTGCGCGCTCAGGGACACAAATTACCCGTCATCATTTGCAGTTCGTTGACCCAGCATGGTGCAAAGGTAACCATTGAGGCCCTGGCTTGCGGGGCTTCCGACTATATCGCCAAGCCTACTGGTCAAGCCGGCCGCGAGGCGGCCGTTCAAGCGCTTAGCCAGGAATTGATACCCAGGATTCATGCTCTCACCACCCGGATGCAGGCGGCGTTGTCAGGCGCGGCGCGCGTCCCTTCTCCGCTGCCGCAGTTCAAATCCCAGACAATTTCCTCCACTCCAAATGTGCTGGTCATCGGCGTTTCCACCGGAGGCCCGGCGGCACTGGATATTCTGCTGCCGGATCTGCCCGCCGGCTTTCCTCTCCCCGTCCTGGTCGTGCAGCATATGCCGGAGTTGTTCACCCGGCAGCTGGCCGAGCGGCTCAACGGCCGCTGCCCGTTGCAGGTGAGCGAGGGCGTCGAGGGCGAACCGGTGCGCGCAGGCTCAATCTACATTGCCAAGGGAAACTGGCATATGGAGGTGCTCCCCGGCCCCCGCGGCGGACTGCCGGCCACCTTGCATCTGAGCCAGGGCGCGCTTGAAAACCACTGCCGCCCCGCCGTCGATGTGCTCTTCCGCTCTGCGGCTGCGGTCTATGGAGCGGGCGTGCTGGCGGTGGTGCTGACCGGCATGGGTTCGGACGGTATGTTAGGCGCTCGCCTCATCCGCGAGCAGGGCGGCAGCGTCCTCGCCCAGGATGAGGCCAGCAGCGCGGTCTGGGGTATGCCCGGCGCCGTTTGCGCTGCGGGATTGGCGCAGAAGACTCTGCCCCTCAACGCCATCGCTGGTGAAATCCTCCGGCTCGCCAGCCGCAACCGCGCGGAGTCGCATGAGCTCCGGGAAGCGGCGGTGTAATCATGCAAACCTCCTCCACTGTCGACTACGGCTACCTTCGCCAACTAGTATTCGGCTTCTCGCAGAATGTGCTCGACCCCTCGCGCGATTACCTCTTCGAGACACGCCTTACCAAGCTGCTGCGCAACCAGGGCATGACCCACCTGGACGAGCTTGTCCAGCATCTGAAATACCGTAAGGATCCACTCCTCGAACGCTCCATCGCCGATGCGATGACCATCAACGAAACCAGCTTCTTTCGCGATGGCCGTCCCTTCGAGCTGTTGCGCACCGAGTTGCTGCCCAAGCTCATTGAAAATCGCCGCCATTTGCGCAGCCTGCGTTTCTGGAGCGCCGCATGCTCATCCGGTCAGGAGGCCTACAGCCTGGCTCTGCTCATCCTCGAACACTTTCCCTTGCTGGCCGGTTGGAATATCCGCATCGAGGGCACAGACATTTGCGCCGAGGTGGTGGAGAAGGCGCAGGCCGGATGTTATCACCGCATCGAGATGAACCGCGGGCTGCCCGCACGTTTCGTGGTCAAATACTTCGACCACGCCGGCGAGAGCTGGACGGTCAAGCCCGAGATTCGCGCCATGTGCAACTTCCGCACGGCCAACTTGTGTTCGTCGTCGCTGCCTTTCAACCGCAAAGATGATCGCTTCGACGTCATCTTGCTGCGCAACGTCATGCTCTACTTCTCGCAGGAGACGCGCAAGCCCCTGCTGGCCGGCATCCACAAGACGCTAGCCCCCGACGGTATGCTCTTCCTGGGCTCCAGCGAGCAGCCCGCTGATCCCTCCATCTGGACCCCAGTCCTGGCCGGCGGCACCTGCCACTTCCGCCCTATCCAGCCAAGCTAAAAACATGGAATAGGGATCAGGGCAGTGGCGCAATCCCTGGTTAGCTGCTCGTTCGCACAGAACCTTGGAATTCACCTGCTGGCGCTTATTTCGCGACTCAGTGATCGTTCGGGAACCCGCCCGGATCTTTAAAATCTGCGATGAGCGTAGAATTATCTCACCTAATCGGTGAGGTTAATGAATGCGCACCACATTGAAGATAATGCTCGAATCTTCAGCCAATTTCCTCAGAATTCAAGTCTTTTATATTGCTGTTTCCGCTGTCGCTGGAGCCACATTCTGGGCCATTGGACAGCGGATCAACCCGCTCACGGTCCTGATGTATGGGCTTGCGATTGGAAACCTCATTGTGCCTGTGACGCAGAGATTGCACAGATTCTATTCAGAGAGGCCGTTTCCCTACAATTGGCTGCTCTTTCTTTGTTTCCTATCTGTTCTTCTCATTCCTATTTACGTGATCTCGTCGGCTTTTGTGTGGCTATTAGCGCCACCTACGCCGCAGACTCTGGGGCATTTGCTCAGGACAGGTTGGAAGTTTCCGATACTGTTCACTTTTGTCTCTAGTGTTCTGGCCTTTCTCTACCGAACCTCAAAAGAGAACCTCGAACGGCGCAACGTCGAACTTCAGCGATCTATGACCCTTGGTGCAGCACAACTTGAACTGCAAGAACAGGAGTTGCAGCGTGCCCGGGAAATACAACAATCACTGCTTCCCAAGCAGATTCCGCAGTTGCCTGGATTCGAGGTCGCGGGAGCTTGGCGCCCGGCGCGCATGGTGAGTGGCGACTACTACGACGTCTTAAGGCTGGGAGAAAATCAACTGGGGATCTGCATCGCCGATGTGGTAGGAAAGGGCGTGTCGGCCGCGTTGCTCATGGCCAATGTGCAGGCAGCGGTCCGCGCTTATGCCAGCAGCTCAAACACTTCAGCCAGCCTGTGCGAAAAGGTGAACAAGCTGCTTTGCGAAAACATCGCGACCGGGAAATTTGTGACGTTCTTTTATGGAGTTCTCGATGGCGAAACACGCACTTTTCAATACTGCAATGCAGGCCATCTATACCCGATTCTGGTGTCACATGGGCAATCTAAGATGCTTGATGCAGGCGGCGCAGTGCTGGGGGTCTTTCCCGCATGGAAGTATATGGACAGCATGATCTCGTTAGAATCACAAGACTGCCTCATTTTGTTCACCGACGGCATAACGGAAGCAGAAGGAGCAAATGCACAGGAATTTGGTGTAGAAAGCGTGGCCTCGTACGCACAATCGAACAACCGCAAATCGGCGCAGGAATTGTCGAACGGACTCCTTGCGCAGGTGGGTACCTTTTGTGAAGACCATTTTCAGGACGATGCCACTGTGGTTGTCGTTGCTGCGTACTGACGCGCTCGTGGCCTTGGCAACGAACAGTGCTGTAACGGATCATCGCCCGCGTGGCCCAAGCAAACGATTTATCACTTAGAAGTGGCATTTGCAGATTGTGGTCGGATGGTCGCCTACTCTTCTCCAACCCCGGTTTGAGGCTGTCAGAGACCCCCGAAAGATCAAAATCTGGGTTGGGGACGGAATGCCGGTGATACGGACCCTCGGGAGATTCTTGCTCTCATTGAGACTCATATGCAGGTCGAATAGACTGGGTGTGCCAAATTTTGGGGTTGCGGAGGATGACAATATGCAGCTCCAACTTGCAATGCCCGGGAGTCTGTTCCAGTCTCTCAGAACCTTGCGGATGGTGACGAGCTCATTTCCAAGCTCTGCACGGCAACATATCCAAAGCAAAATAGGAGGACAGCAAACCCCAGTGGGTCCAGGATCTCGGGCGGATTGGGGAGCCCCAGTGGAAGCGACAAGTTGCCATAAACCGCCTCCAAAGCGAAAACAAGGATGCCTATAGAAAGGACAGTGCGGTTGGGCAGGACGAGGAATCTCCGATTGAGTTTTGGCACAGCGACGACGATTGCCAGAACCGTGAGCGAAATGGCTGCGACGAGATGATTGTAGGGCATGATTTTGAACGCAGAGCCGGTAAATAAGAAAAGGGCAATGCCTGCGACAGCAATCATGAGCCCCGCTACAATCGCTCCTTGAAGAAAGAGCCGCAGTTTGTCCTGGCTTAGGTTGCGAAAGGCCAGCAAAGCAATCACCACGACCAAGAACGACAAAACATTGCCCAGGTATGGAAGACTGGCCAAAAGCCAATGCGGCAAAAGTCCGAGGTCAGCCAACGAACCAAACAGGTATTCGGTTCCCTCAATCGCACTCCAGATTCCAAGCCAGATGAAGGATTTTCCCCCGCTCCGGCGCCGCATCACGGCGATGCCGCAGACACACAATCCGATAAACAGGAAAACTGTACCAAACAGAATGTATGGGATTCGATCGCGAAGTACCTCAACAACTTGATTTGTCAGGGTGACACCTCGGAGTTCACATTAACCTCTGTCTGCATTCGCTGTCGGTGCGCAGCATCACGGTGAATGAGATGCACCTTGTGAACATGCAACTCGAGGTAAAGAAGGACGAGGCAATCGAGTAGGAGAACAAGGGCGGGTATAGGAGAACAAGGGCGGATAAATCGTCCAGATTGGAGTGCACAGTCCCATGCCCCGAATGTCGAGCGGCGGGTGGCCCTGGTCCCAGTGACTTTTTTAAACCCCGCTGAGAGTGCCCCCGGTCCCTCGCAGTTGGGGACTGGGGATTGAAAACTCCCTATCGTCCCGCCAGATCACTCCCGGAAAGTCGGCTTGTCGGAAGTGTTTATAGGGCAACCCAGAACCTGCCTTGCCGCTCTGCTGAAGGCGCCTGACTGGATGGCAATTCTTCATCTGGATAGCCAGTCCTTGCAGATAATTACCCTCATCTGGCGCACAATGTCAATCAGTGGTCCGAGCGGGAAAGAGGTCAAACAGTGGTCGAGTGCAGAACGATATCGAGAGGAACCGGTCCAATCTGTCAGGTATGTGCCCCGTCCGTACCAGGGACCCCCACCCCCACCCCCCTCCCCCCTACTCCCCTCCTATATTTTTTTTGACCCTCAAAACCTTGCAGATTATTATTAAACCCAATGAAATCAACGTCTATGGAAATATTTCAACCCATAAATATCCCATATCGTGAGAAACTACCTCCTGAAAACAGGGCAATAACCCGGATTTTTCTGGATTTTCAGGTTGCTTGGCATGAAATCGATAACTTGGACGGCTTATTTGGATGGGGAACCGCTTAAAAGCTAGCTTTCAGCAGCTTTTCCACCTCGTCATGCAGTCGCGCAGTAATTTCGGTCTCCGTCTCTTCCGGAGCAAAGCGCAGCGGCTGACCCACATGCACTTCGATTTTTCCGGAGCGGAACCAGCCTCGGCCAGCGACCTTCAGCTCGCCCAGCCCGCGAAGGCCCACGGGCAGCACCATAGCTCCCGATTGTTTGACTAGCAGCCCGATTCCTCCCCGGAAGCGCGCCAGCGTCCCTTCAGCCGAGCGCGTGCCTTCGGGAAAGACCATCACGTTGTATCCGCGGTCCATAGCCTCGCCGGCGTGTTCGAAACTGCGTTGGAAGTTCCGCAGCCGCGGCAAGGGGAAGACGTTGAACAGCTCCGTGAGCAGCAGGTAGATCAGCGGTCCGAGCGGATAGAAGCCTCGCGTCCCCGGCGCACGATCGGGATTGCGGAAGTGCCGGTAATCCTCCAGCATCTCGCCGGACATGGCCACGGCAATCCGCCGCCGCATCGCTCCTGGCAGGGCGCACTGCACCAGCGGCCCATCGAAGGCCGTGACATGATTGGCAATGATGAGCATCGGCTGATCCGAGCGAGGCAGCTCCGGCGCAACCACTCGAGGATGCGCCAGCAACCACACCAACGGCCGCTCCACTACCTCTATAAAAGCCACCCGAAGCCATCGGAAGGGCAGCAGCCAAGGCCAGCGTGGGTAGATGTATTTGCCCGGTGCGGCGTCGGTTTCAGCCTCCGGCACGCCTTCACGAACGGCTCCATCCGCAATGAGGCCCTGAGCCGCCGTTTTACTCGGTACGGGATAGTACCCAGTCTTTGCCCCTTCGGCCTCTCCGGCAATCAGCGAGCGCAACTCCCCAAGCGTTTCCGCCCGTTCCAGTTGCCCGTCCGGGGGCACGATTCCCAGCCGCTCTTCCAGAGCCGCCGCCAATTGCACCCGGCCCAAACTGTCCAGGTGTAGATCCTCGGTCAACCGCAGCTCATCTCCAACGCCGGCAGGCGCCTCGCCGGTAATCTGCGCGATGAGCGCCAGCAGCCAGTCCGAAGTGGCTCCAAAGGCTTTGGCTCCAGTCTCCTTGGGCGCCGCTGCCGCAGCCTGAATCTCTGCCAGCCACGCCGCCACCGCCTTGCGCTTCACCTTGCCTGTAGAGGTGCGCGGCAGGTCCGGCTCCGGCCACAGCACCCAGTGACTGAGGCGCTGAAACTCCGCCAGCTTGCGGTTGGCGTGTTCGATGGCTGCCGCCGCCTTGTCTCCGCTGCCGCGCATGGCCAGCACCGCGCAGGGCTCCGTCCCGTTTGGGGTCTCCATCGCCACTACCGCGCATGCCGCTACATCCGGCTCCTGCTCAATGGCTGCCTCCAGATCCTCGGGGTGAATGTTCAGCCCAGCTGCGGTTACGATCACCTCGCTTTTGCGCCCCACAAAGCGCAACTCCCCGCTGGGCTGCATTTCAGCCAGATCACCGGTGGCCAGCCATTCGTCATGTCGCGGCTCGAAGGCTCCGCCTGACCAGCTTCCGCTGGAGTTCATTGCGCCCCGCACCAGCACCTCGCCATCCGGACCCAGCTTGACATCCCGGCCCGGAAGCGGCTTGCCGATCGTTCCCCGTGCCACGTGGAAGGGGTGGTTGAGCGTGATCAGCGCCGAGGTCTCTGTCATTCCATAGCCTTGAATCACAACCAGCCCCAGCGCGTTCCAGAACTGCTCCAGCGGTCCTCCCAGCGCCCCGCCGCCGGAGATCAGCGCCCAGAACTTCAGGCCGAACTCGCGGTGAACGTCGCGGAAGCGCCACCAGCGCATCCCCGCTCCGATCCGTTTATCCGCCGACTGGGCCACCCGTTCGGCAAGACTGGGATGGGTAGCTTCCAAATGCGTCTTGAGCAGCGCCATGACGCGCGGCACCGCGGCCAGCGCCGTGATGCGCTCGCGCTTGATGGTCTCGATCAGCCTTGAGGCCACCAGGCGGCTCTCAAAGTGCACCTCGGCGGTGAAGATGGGCGGAACCCACAGCCCCATCGTCTGCCCGAAGATGTGGCTCAGGGGCAGCGTATCGAAGATGCGCAGCGGATGCACCAACAGCCGCTCCCAGCGCATATAGGGCTGCGCTCCCTGCTCGATGGGCTCCATGCTGGCCAGCACATTGCCATGGGTCAGCACCACGCCCTTGGGCTCGCCGGTGGTGCCGGAGGTAAACAGAATTTCGAGCGGCGTCTGGCGCGAGAGCCTTTCCATAGGCCCTGACTCCTCATCGGGCAACTCACCGAGCCAATCCTCGAAGGTGAGCTGATGCCATTCTCCGGGCAACTGATGCAGCAGCAGCGCATCGCCCACCGCCAGTTTGGGTTGCACATCGGCTGCCACGCGCGCGGCAAACTCCGCGCTTCCATATGCGTCCAGCGGCACCGCCAGCACTCCGCGCAGCATGCAGCCATAGAAAGCCGCAATCCACTCCGCGCTGTTTTCCCCCCAAAGGAGAACCCGGTCGCCGGGCCTGATGCCCCGTCTGACCAGCAACGCGGCAAAGCGCCCCGCCAGCCGCGCGATTTCACCATAGGTGGTTGCCCGCCGCCGGTTGCCCTGATGGCGGACCACGGCGATCTGGCGGTTAAAGCGGCGATAGTCGTCTAGCAGTGTAGCCAGATGGTCTCGCATGAAAGCCCCGGTAAGTTAAGTTCATGGTAAGCCATGGAGCCAGGGGCCGGCGGGGAGTTCACTCATCTTTTCACATATCGCCGCGGAATCAGGTTATTTTAAAAAAACGCAGCGACTGCGAACAGGCGCAAATCATGATGCCAACTCAAGTTGTTCGATAGTTTTCTTCATGATGGCGGCGGAATTCACAAGGGCGCTCTGCTCATCGGGTGGCAAAGTAACCTGCAATACACGCTCCACGCCGTTCTGGGAGACGATGCAGGGGACCCCTATACTCACACCACTGAGGCCGAATTCCCCTTCCAGGACCGATGAAACCGTGAGCACTCCATGTTGGTTGCGCAGGATGGCTGCAGCAATGCGCGTCAAAGCCAGGCCGACGCCAAACCATGTGGCTCCTTTGTAATCGATGATGTGATAAGCGGAATTCCTCACCTCGTCCACGATTTTGTCGCGGGCTTCCTGCGGGTTATCGCATTCCGAACATAGGCTGCAAAACTGTTCGATGGGCAGGCCGGCCATGTTGGTCATGGACCATGCGGCAAATTCACTGTCTCCATGCTCGCCGAGGATGTAAGCATGGACGTTATGCACATCCACTCCGCACCTTTGGCTCAATAAATATCGAAAGCGTGCGCTATCCAAAACGGTGCCCGATCCAATGATGCGTCCGCGTGGCCAGCCGGAGCGTTTGTGGGCGGCATACGTCAGGATGTCCACCGGATTGCTCACCATCAAAACCACGGCGGATGACTTCTGGAGCACGATTTCATCAATGATTTCGTGGATGATTTTGACGTTGCGGTGCAGCAGGTCCAGGCGAGACTCGCCGGGATGCTGTTTGGACCCGGCCGTAATCACAATCAAATGCGCATCGGCATAATCCGCCGTCTGGGCTTCACGAATCTGGACAGGGGGGAAGAAGGCCCGGCCATGAGCCAGATCGAGAACTTGTCCCATGGCCCGTTCATGGCTGTGATCCCGCAATGCGATCTCATCGGCCAAACCGCTTTGAGCCAGCGTGTAGGCAAAAGTTGAACCCACCGCACCGGCGCCAACAATCACAACCTTTCTCGGTTTCCAGGGAGCATCCTTCATTGATTCCTCCGTAATGGCGCAGTCATTCTTCGTTGATCTGAAGATCAGGTGTTCGCTTGAATTTCAAACTGCTGTCTAATCTTAGATGACGCCATGCACTGCAGGTCTCGTTTTTTGAATGCTGTGAAGCTGCCTTACTCACCTCACCCGCGTCTCCGCCGCATCCTTCTTCCGCAAAGTAGAATGGAATCATGGGATTTGATAGCGTAAAGAAGATCGCCGAGGCGGATTTTCCCACCCGCTGGGGAGCCTTTCGGATTCTGGGCTTTGAGGGCCGGCTTACGGTTTCGCGCCCCAGCGAGCAAGGTCCGGCTGACGGCGCGGGAACAGGCGAGGTAGAAGGCCTGGTGGCCCTGGTGATGGGCGACATTCTCTCCGCGCCTCCGCTGGTTCGCATCCACTCTCAATGCCTTACGGGGGATGTTTTTGGCTCGCTGCGCTGTGATTGCCGCTTGCAACTGGAGTTGGCCATGCGCCGTATCGCCGAGGAGGGCGCGGGGATTCTGCTTTACGAGGAGAAGGAGGGCCGCGGCATCGGCTTGATGGCCAAACTCAAGGCCTACGAGTTGCAGGATCAGGGGTTGGACACGGTGGAGGCCAATGTTGAACTGGGCTTTGCAGCGGATTGCCGCGAGTATGAACTGCCCGCCGAGGTGCTCAAGCTGATGGGCGTGAAGTCGGTCCGGTTAATGACCAACAACCCGGCTAAAGTCGCGGCCCTGGAAACTGCCGGCATCCATGTCGCGGAGCGCGTCTCCGCCGAGGTCGAGCTGCAAGAGAGCTTTGCGGGATACCTGCGCACCAAACAGGAGAAGATGGGGCACATTCAGGATTCCGCTCGGGATTCGGTGGTCTACGGAGAGTAATTCGGCTAGTTGAGTGAATAGCTTTTTGAGTTTTTTCCGGCTCAGGCGTTGCAGGTAAACTAACAGTATGGCGGAGATTCAACGCAGAAAAACAGGGACGGTCAAAATTGGGCAGGTTCGCGTGGGCTGGGAGGTTCCGGTCGTCGTGCAATCGATGACCAACACCGACACGGCGGACGTAGCAGGCACCATCGAGCAGGTTGCGGCCCTGGCGCTGGCGGGCTCGGAGATCGTGCGCGTCACGGTCAACAACGAGGAGGCCGCCGCGGCCGTTCCGCAGATCGTGGAGGGCCTCGACAAGCGCGGCCTGAAAGTCCCCATCGTCGGCGACTTCCATTACAACGGCCACCTGCTGCTCAAAAAATTTCCTGCCACGGCGCGGGCGCTGGCCAAGTACAGGATCAACCCCGGCAACGTCTCCATTGGCCGCAAGGACGACGACAACTTCCGCATCATGATTGAGTGCGCCGTCGAAAACCAGAAGCCGGTGCGCATCGGTGTGAACTGGGGCTCTCTAGACCAAGCGCTGCTAACCCGCATGATGGACAAGAACAGCCAATTGCACCAGCCGCTGCCGGCGCGCGAGGTGATGATGGAGGCCATGGTGGTGAGCGCGCTCGACTCCGCCAAAGCCGCCGAGCATTACGGCCTGCGCCCCGACCAAATCATCCTCTCCACCAAGGTAAGCGGTGTGCGCGACCTGATCGACGTGTATACCAACCTTGCAGCCCGCTGCGAGTATCCGCTGCACCTGGGCCTGACCGAGGCGGGCATGGGCGCCAAAGGCCTGATTGCCTCGACGGCCGGACTGGCGCCTCTGTTGCTGGCTGGCATCGGCGACACCATTCGCGTTAGCTTGACTCCCAAGCCGGGAGGCGACCGGACGGAAGAGGTGCAGGCTGCGCAACAGATTTTGCAGTCGCTGGGGATTCGCAGCTTCATGCCGCAGGTGACCAGTTGCCCCGGTTGCGGGCGCACCACCAGCACCTATTTCCAGGAACTGGCCGAGCAAATTCAGGATCATCTGCGCACCTCAATGCCGGAGTGGCGCAAGAAATATCCCGGCGTCGAGGAACTCAAACTCGCCGTCATGGGCTGCGTGGTCAACGGCCCCGGCGAATCCAAGCACGCCAACCTGGGCATCAGTTTGCCGGGCACATTTGAGGAACCCAAAGCGCCAGTTTATGTTGACGGCAAGCTGCTGAAGACCCTGCACGGCGATACCATTGTGGCAGAGTTTAAGCAGATACTCGATCAGTACGTGGAGAGTCACTACGCGCCGCGGGCGTAGAGTGGGTGACGATTATTCTGTTTGATTACTCAGATATCTCTGGTTTTTTGCTTCGCTGCACGACCTTTTTCCTTACTCCCGGATTTGCGATACGAATTATGTAGTCTTCCGTGGAGGAACTCCGTGGTTCATCGCCTAATGAAATCGATCGTGCTGTTGATGACAGTTTCACCCGCGCTGGCCTTCGCAGGTCAGCCGAAGCCGTGCGTGACCGCCGATGAAGCCACCAAACTTATCGACAAGGATGTGTGCGTTTCGGCGCACATCTACGACGTTGTGGAGCTGCCGGATGGGACGCGGTTTCTGGACGTATGCACTCCGGACACGACCGACGAGAAGTGCCGTTTCACCATCGTGAGCTTGTGGGAGGATCGCGAGGATGTGGGCGAGCTGCGCAAGTACCGCGACATGAACGTGCAGGTTCGCGGAATTGTCCGGCCTATGCATGGCCGTGCGGGGATGGTAGTGAGTCATGCGCGGCAGTTCTACGGCGGGCCGCCCAAGTTCAAACCCAACCCCAGGCTTGCGCATGGTTTTAACGCCGAGCAGGACCGGCCACCGCTCTACGACCCCAACCTGCGTTCACAGGGCGGGCGGCGCGCTTTCATGAATACGCGGGATCAGGAGACGGTGCCGAGAAAATAGGTGCGTAGCTTCCCATTCTTTCCGCGATAAAGCTGCGAAATGGATGAGACACGGGGCAACTAGTCGCGCAGATTGTGTGACAGCAGTAGATTCTTCTTAATCGACAATGAATAGTTTCGCTCCGACAGCAGTGCAAGAACGATGAGGCTCCATGTCGTCCGCCACTTGATAGCTCATGCCGGGATGGAGCGTAAATTTCCGGCCGTCTTTCAGTTCGGTTTCGAGTTGGCCCTCAAGACAGAGAAGAATGTGCCCTCTCGAACACCAATGATCCGCGAGATAGCCCGGCGTGTACTCCACCATGCGCACGCGAATGCCGCCGAACTCCCGTGTACGCCAATAGGCCATTCCACTCTCGCCTTTGTGTTCAGTTGGTTCAACCTGCGACCAATCCGTGGTACCGAAAGGGATGCCAGTTATTTGCATTTGTAGCTCATTTCTGAGTTTGCGATTTGTTGAGGCCATCGTATCATCGCTCTATTCCGGGCAGGAAAGACTGAATCAAACATGTTCTTCCAGCGGCGGCGCAAAACGCGCGCCATTCCATAAAATCACGCAGGAAATAATCAGAAAGATCAGAGTGGCTCCCAGTCCGATACTCAGGCTTTTTGTGTGGTCGGAGATGGCGCCGATGATCTGCGGCGAAAAAGTATCTCCAAAGCAGTGGATGATGAATAAATTAATAGAGACGGCAGTGGCGCGGACCGGCGCGGAGACGGAGTTGACGATAGCGGCGTTGAGCGGGCCGGTGTTGAGGAAGAGGAAGAACTCGGCTGCAAACAAGGCCGGGATGGCACAGGCAGGCGGGCCGAAGAAGAGCAAAACCCCAAAAGGAAGAGTCAGCGCAACGCTCCAGAAGGAGAGCAGATAGAGCGCGCGGTGGTTGGTGCGCAGCCAACGCTGCGCGATCCAGCCGCCGGCGAGGGTTCCCAAGATGCCATCTACAACCGTGGCGCCGCCCACCATCAGGCTGGCGTTAGCGACCGAAAGTCCAGCGGAACGGTGAAGGAACTCCGGAACCCAGTTGGAGATTCCGCCCATGGCGAAGGTGAGTGTGGCCAGGCCGAAGGTCGCAGTGAGAAAGGCGGGATTGCGGAAGAGTCCGAGGACGGTGGCGCGATCGGCGGTGGGCCGGACGTGATCGCTGGAGCCGCGCACCGGTTCTCGGCCCCATAAGCCATAGAGAGCGGCGATGATGAAGCCGGGAATGGCGCAGATAAAGAATGGCCTGCGCCAGACGCCGCCGAAGCTCAATTGCCCGCCTGCCAGATAGCCCAGCGCCGCGCCCACAGGAATGGCCAGATAAAAGATGGAGAGGATGCGGTTGCGGTCGCGCTCCGGATAAAAGTCGGCCAGCACTGCGGGAGCGAAGATGCCGAAGGTGGCCTCGCCGACGCCTACCAGGGCATGGCGGATGTAGAGGGTCTGGTAGTCGTGAACCCACACCGTTGCAAGGGTGGCAAGGCTCCATAGAACCGCGCCGGCGATGATGAGCGGCTTGCGCGGGAAGCGGTCTCCCAGCCAGCCGGTCAGCGGTGCGGCGATCATGTAAAAGATAAAGAGCGCCGTGGTCAAAGCGCCCATCTGCTGGTCGGTGGAGTGAAACTCGCGCTGAATCAGCGAGAGTTCGCCGGGCAGGATGTAGCGGTCGATGTAGTTGAGCAGGTTGAGAGCGATGAGCAGCGTCAGCGTCGCCATGGCGGGGCTGATGCGAGGGCGCGCAGATTGGGAGGCAGTGGCCAAATGAGTCACTCTCGCATTCCAGCGAGATTCAACACGAATATCACACTAGGCGGGAGAATGCCCATCGAGTGATCGAATCACGCAGCCGGCCGGGGCCAGCGCGCCTCGATGGTGGTGCCGATGCCTCCGCGGGGGCGGAATTCGCCGCGCACCACGGCCCAGACAGGGTCGCAGGCCTTCACCACGTCCTCCAGTACCTGGTTGACTATGTTTTCCTGGAAGATGCCCAGGTTGCGGTATGAAAACAGGTACTCTTTGAGCGATTTCAGTTCCAGGCATCGCTGGCGGGGCATGTAGCGGATGGTCAGCACGCCGAAGTCGGGCAGGCCGGTCTTGGGGCATACGCTGGTCAACTCTGGGTCGTCGATCTGGATTTCATAGCCAGGGAATTGATTTTGCCAGGTCTCGATGGCCGGGAATCGGAAATCGAGGCCGGCTTTGGCGTGATCGTCTGTGTAGCGAGGTTCTGAAGCCATGTTCTGATTTTACGAGAATGAGCAATGTCTGGCTAGAAATTCAACCTCTTTGCCCTCTCGAAGCTGTTTGTGAGTCCTATATACTAGGACTGGTTGACTGAATGACACAAGAAAGAAAGTACGCGGCCCGGCTCTGGTTTTGGAGGGGCTTGGCCATCCTCCTGATCGTCGTTTTTTTTACGGTGCGAGCCCTGACCCGGGACCGGCTGGAGGTGCGCGTGGCCCATGCGGCTCATGCGCAACTGGTGAGTACCATCAGCACCAATGGCCGTGTTGAGCCGGAGGTGAAGTACGAGCTTCACAGCCCCATTGCGACCATCGTGAAGGAAGTATATGTGCAGCCGGGAGACGTGGTCGCGGCAGGCAATCTCCTGATGGTGTTGGACGACTTGCAGGCGCGCGCTCACTTGGCCTCGGCAGAGAGTGGCGTGAAAGCCGCGCAGGCAGGATTGGAGGCGGCGCTCCACAACGGGACGCAGCAAGAGCGCCAGATGTCTGCAGCCGATCAAACGCGCGCGCGTCTGGAACGCGACGAAGCGCGCCGCAGCCTGGAAACGCTGACCAAACTCAACTCAAGCGGGGCGGCTTCGGCCAGTGAAGTGGCCGCGGCACGGCAGCGGCTGGAGGCCGCGGAAGCCAATTTGCATGCTCTGGATCAGAGCACTGTCAATCGCTATTCGCCGGCAGAGGTGGCGCGCGCGCGTGCCGCGCTGGCTGACGCTGAAGCCAGCCTTGCTGAGGCGCGACAGGTAGTGGCGCATACCATGGTGCGCGCTCCTGCCGCAGGTACGGTTTATCACATCGAAGTGGGGCGCACAGAGTTTGTCGAAGAAGGCAAGCTATTGATTCAATTGGCCGACCTGCACCATGAGCGGGTGAGGGCCTACTTCGACGAGCCGGAGATCGGGCGCCTTGAGGTTGGCCAGAAAATTCAGATCAAGTGGGACGCCAAGCAAGGCCACACATGGAACGGACACATTGAACTGACGCCGATCACGGTGATGAATCTGGGTACGCGCAGCGTGGGCGAGGTGCTGGTCAAGATCGACGATCCAGATAGCGAACTGCTACCGGACACCAACGTGACCGTAACGGCGACCATCTCCAGCGAGCCCAACACACTCAGTATCCCGCGCGAGGCGCTGCACTCGGAAAACGGCAAGACCTACGTCTACAAGGTGGTGAAAAACGCGTTGCAGAGAACCTATGTAACCACCGGCACCATCAATCTAACCCAGGTGGCCATTCTCTCCGGCCTTGTAGAGGGAGATCTGGTGGCAACCGGGTCAGAAAACGGACAGCCCTTACAGGAGGGTATTCCGGTCAAGGTTGTGCGGTGAGGGTGTTGGCGGGGCTCCTACTGGCGGCAGGGCTGGTCTCAACGGCAGCCGCGGCGCTTCCTGCGCATGTGCCGGGGCAGAAGGAGCAGCTTGCCCAGGCTTACGCAGCCTTGCAGGCCGGTGAAGCGGACAAAGCACTGGCATTGCTGAATACGTTGGCGCAACCCGGCGGCAGCGCTGAAGCTTACAACCTCAGGTGTCGCGTAGAATACTCGCTGGAACATTGGGGTCGAGCCGCGAACAATTGCGAACAGGCGGTAAACCTGGACGGGCAGAACGCCGACTACCATCTTTGGCTGGGACGCGCCCTGGGCGAAAAGGCCAGCCGCGCGTCGTTTTTAACTGCGTATTCGCTGGCCAAGCGGACGCGGGCCGAGTTTGAAGAGGCCGCCTGGCTGAATCCGCGCAATGTGGAGGCGCTGGCTGCGCTGGGCGAGTTTTATTGTTCCGCGCCGGGAGTGTTGGGCGGCGGCATCGACAAGTCGGAGACAGTGGCAGCGCAATTGGACAAAATCGACCCGGTGCGCGCCCATGTTCTGAGGGGCAAAATTGCCGAACAACGCAAGGATTACGGCACGGCCGAGCGGGAGTTGAAGCAGGCGATCACGGGATCGGCGCATCCGGCTTTCCAGTGGATGACGCTGGCCGACTTCTATCGCCGCCGGGAACGATATGAGGAGATGGAGTCCGCTGTACGCAGCGGAGAGAACGCCGCTAAGTGGGATAAACGCGCGGGTGTGGCGCTCTTCAACGGGGCTTCCATCTTACACCCGACCAACCGCGATCCGGAGAGAGCCGCAAAAATGCTGGAAGACTATCTCGGCGGCAACTCAATCACCGAGGAAGGACCCGCGTTTGTGGCGCACACCTGGCTGGCGCAATTGAAGCAGCAGTTAGGCGACAAGGAGGCTGCCGGCCGGGAACTGGCAGCGGCGCTGGCCCTGGCGCATGATTACAAGCCGGCGCTGGAGTTGAATCAGGTACTGAAGCATTGAAGGGTTGCGCGCACTTGAGGAACCGATACAATCCGCTGACACGCTGGACATGGATGCTCATCGGCATGGCGATGACAATTGCACCCGCACTGCTTTCCGCGCAGGTTTCGCTGGTCACGGTCGTTGACCTGGCGCAGCGCAATTCGAGCGCAGTCAAGCTGGCCGACGCCGATGTGCGCAAAGCGCAGGCGATGCTGGCTGAGTCCAAGGCTGTTTTCTTGCCCAGCTTGACCTTCGGCTCAGGGCTTCCCGCGGTGCCTTCCGTCGGTTTCACCGGGGGCGTGCCATCGATATTGAACGGCACCGCGCAGTCGCTGGTGTTCAGCCTTCCTCAAAAACAATACATCGCTGCGGCGAGCGCCGGAGTCCAGGCCGCTATTCTTCACCTCAAGGACACCCGCGAGCAGGTAGCGTTGGACGCATCCACGGCTTACATTGAACTGGATACCGTCGAGCATGAACTGGATGCGGCGCGCCAGCAGGAATCATTCGCCGAGAGACTGGTGACCATCGAGCAGCAACGCGCCGAGGCGGGCGTGGATCCGTTGAGCGAGCTGTTGCAGGCGCAACTGACAGCGGCCCAGTTAAAGCTTCGACGAATGCACCTGGAGACACGCGCCGTCTCATTAGCTAATCAGCTGACGACTCTCACCGGCCTGCCGGCCGGCTCCATTACCCCGGATCACGCCAGCATTCCGGAGATTCCCGCAATACGGGCGGATGAGACGGTACGCGCCACAGCAGGCATTGAATCTGCGCAGATGTTTGCACTCTCAAGACAGCGGACGGCGCGGGGAGACACGGTACACACATATCTTCCCCAGATCAGTTTTGACGCCGAGTACCTCCGTAGCACAACGATTCTGAACAACGCCAACTACTACTATCAACACACCCTCCCAATTAACAACTTCAGTTCGGGATTTTCGATACAGGTGCCGCTCTTTGATCTCGTCCATCACGCAAAGTCGAAAGAGTCGGCTGCCGACGCGCTGCGGGCCACAGTCGAGGCCGAACAGGCCCAGAGGCAAAATGATGTGCAGATCGCGGAGTTGACCGGCAGCCTGCGCGAACTTGATACTTTGGCGGAGATTGCGAGTCTAAAACAGCAGATCGCCAGTTCTCAGCTTCAGGCAGTTCTGGCGCAACTGGAGTTGGGCGCCGGCGCAGAGCCAGGCGCCCAGCCGCAGTTAACTCCCAAGGCAGAGCAGTTGGCACGCATCGAGGAACGCCAGAAATTTCAGGACGCTCTGGACGCGGGATTCGACTTGAGCAGAGCGCGGTTGAGCCTGTTGCGCGCTCTTGGCCACATGGAAGACTGGCTGCAGGAACTGCACGGAAAGTAAGCCCGGCACGGGAATTGAGTAGTTTCCGGTTTGCCGTTCATCCAAGAGCAACCCGGAACGCCCTCGGCGATTTGTCACTAACAAACCGGCTTGAGCCGAGACACTGCGAATCCCTATTTAGCCGAAAACCTTGGTGTCCTAGCAGGATCAGTGCGCCGGAAACTGCTCGACCTTTGCCCGTTTATCGATTGGCGTTTGCGAATCGAGAACCGTATGGTAGTCGCCCTTGAGATATTTGTCGAAGAAGGCTAGTATGTACGCTTGCGCGACCTGGAAATTGTGGAGGTTGTTCCCTTCTTTGTCCCCTGTGAAGTCGAGCAGAGTTTGATCTGTGAAGGTTCGATGGATGAAGCCAGGCAGGCTGAAGAGCATTACTCGGTAACTGCCCCCTTGAATTCCGGCAAGTTGGTTGGTTTCGGTCGTCTGATGTTCCTTGAGCAGAGCCATGTAATCCGGCCTGGTCAACTTCTGCGCGGCCAGATCCGCATCGCTTGGGTTTACTGTGGCCGGGCTCCACAGGTCGGCAGAAGACACCACAAATAGCAGAAACGGCTGCTTTTCAGTTTGGTCAAGCGGAGTAACTATGAATGGAGAACCGCGATAGTCATCGCTGTCCTGATCCATGCATGCATTGACTCGGGCATCGATCTGGCAGGTCCGGGCAGCCGCAAGGCCGCCAATTGAATGGCCGAACGCGCCGATCTCGTGTTCATTCACACGCTTATAGAAAGGTACATGCAGGCTGCGCGTGTTGGCATATTTGAGAATTTCAGTCAGTGTAAACTTGTTGTCGTCCCCCATAACCTCCACGCGCTCTTTGGCATAATTACTGAGTCCGTTCGGCTTTTTCGTTTCTTTGTCGAAACGATCTTGAGCGAAGAGGGTCACATTGCCATCGGGAAAGAGCGTAAAAGCTGTGTCGTATGGATGGTCCACGGCCACAATGATGTAGCCGTGGCTGACGATGTCCTGCAGCTCGGCGGTATAAAGAAAAGTGGGATTGCCCCATCCATGCGAAAAGAGCAGCAGAGGAAACTGTTGTTTACCCGAAGCGATAGGGGCATTCTCAACGACGTCGGTTTGCGGCAGTAAATCGATCTCCCTGAATTTCGAGGGTCGGAAAATATCTATGACGTCGCCGGAACTGAGCTTCGGCAAAACTTTATCGAAATCAGGCAAATATGGAGCCGGCTTCATTCCTTGCGTTGCCTTGCGATCGGCGGGATACCAGACAAACACCATGATCCTGCGCCAGGCACCCGGAGTTGTTGATAGGGGCTCGGTGCGGCTTTCGTCAGTCAGCGCGTAGCTTACGCGTCCCACGCCGTAAATCCCGGTTGGGGCCGGCAAACTCATGCGGCCAGTTGCTTGCTGTGCGCCTGCTCGTGGATATGCGGACAACCATGTGCCGACGAGCATGGCTCCAACGATGAATCTTTGCGTTTTGTCGCGCATTTGCCGATCCTCCAGAGGGTCTTATGGAAAACGTGAGCCTTAATGGGTCAATCGTATCAACAACTGTTGAGAACAGCCAGAGGCTCTCATCGAGGCCCGCTACGGATCAGAATTGCGAGTTCCAAGCGGCTTGTCGGCAATTCGGAGACTGCGCTACCCCTCGGAATTCAACTGAAACGACCCCCAAATCCTCCGGAATGTTAGAATAATGGAGATGACTATGCCCCTGAAGACACTTTTTCTGAATCCTCCCTCGTTCGAGAATTTTGACGGCGGCGCGAGCTCGCGCTGGCCGGCCACGCGCGAGATTGAATCCTACTGGTACCCTGTCTGGCTGACCTACCCCGCCGGACTGCTGGAAGGCTCGCGTGTGCTCGATGCGCCGCCCCATCATGTCTCCGCGGAAGAGACCATCAAGATCTGCAAGGACTACGAGTTCCTGGTGCTGTTCACTTCGACCATGGGATGGGATGGCGACCAGCGACTGGCAGAGGCCATCAAGGCCGCCAATCCGTCGATTCGCATCGCCTTCGTCGGCCCGCCGGTCACCACCTCGACGGACAAGGCCCTGAACGAATGTTCGGCGCTGGACTTCATCTGCCGCCGCGAGTTTGATTACTCAGTGGTGGAGTTTGCCCAAGGCAAGCCGCTCAATGAGATTCTGGGCATCAGCTACAAGCAGAATGGCAAGATCGTTCACAACCCCGACCGGCCACAAGTCGAGGATTTAGACGCGATGCCCTGGGCCACCAAAATCTACAAGCGCGACATGGACGTAACGCGCTACAATGTGCCCTTCCTTCTGCATCCCTTCATCGCGCTCTATTCCACGCGCGGTTGCCCGGCACAATGCACCTTCTGCCTGTGGCCGCAGACGCTGAGCGGGCACGCATGGCGCAAGCGTTCCACCGATGATGTGGCCGCCGAGCTCAAGTGGGCCAAGGAGAACTTCCCTGACGTGAAGGAGTTCTTCTTCGACGACGACACCTTCAACATTCAAAAGCCGCGGACCATCGAGCTGTGCGAAAAACTCAAGCCGCTGGGCCTCACCTGGAGCTGCACCTCGCGCGTCACCACCGACCGCGAAACCCTCAAGGCCATGAAGGATGCCGGCTGCCGCTTGCTCATCGTGGGCTTTGAGTCCGGCGATCCGCAGATCCTGAAAAACGTCAAGAAAGGCGCCACCGTGGAGCGCGCGCGCGCCTTCGCCAAGGACTGCCACGATCTGGGCCTGTGCATTCACGCCGATTTCATCCTTGGCCTGCCCGGCGAGACCAAGGAATCGATTCGTAATACCATCAACTTCGCCAAAACACTGGATTGCGAAACCATCCAGGTCTCGATCGCGCACGCCTATCCGGGCACCGAATTTTACGACTACGCCAAGGCCAACGGCTTCATCGTGAACTCGGCGGCGATGATGGACGAGGGCGGCCACCAGATGGCGCACATCGAGTACCCCGGCCTGCCTACGGATTACGTGATGGAGATGGTGCATCGCTTCTACGACGAGTACTACTTCCGTCCCAAGGCCGCATTCCGCGTGGTCTGGAAGGCGTTTGTGAATCGCGATTTGCCCCGGCTGTACGTCGAGGCCAAGGCATTCCTGAAACTGCGCTCGCAGCGCAACAAAATGGTGAAGGCGGCGCGCAGCAAGCAGGCCGAGCCGCCTACACCGGCCAAAGTCAGCGCATAGCTTCAGCTCTTGGAAGACCGTCAATAATTTTTGAAGCGTACAGGCATGATCCGGTACCCTTCAGCGTCCACATTGCAAAAACGAAAGACCAATGGCTCATCAGAAATTATCACTCTATCAAACTATGATTTTGATTCTGGTGGCGGTCTGCGCGCCGTTGGGGAATACCTGCCTGGCTAAGGGCATGACCAGTCTTCCTGAACTGACTCTGGCCCATCCTCTCGCGCTCTTTGCCGCCGCCTTCACGCCCTGGGTTGCGCTTGGAATCGCGCTCTTGATCGGCTTCTTCGCCAGCTACCTGACCGCGCTTTCATGGGCTGATCTGAGCTATGTCATGCTGGCCACGGCGTGGGGCAATATGCTGGTCGAGTTGCTCGCGCACTTCTGCCTGCATGAGACGGTCTCCTATCAGCGATGGCTGGGCGTTGTGCTGATTACCCTGGGCGTCGCCCTGGTTGCGCCCGGCCCTTCCCATACAATTCAGGCTGCCATCCACGATCATGCAGCGCCGGCTGAGAAGGGCGCACAGCAATGAATCTCACTTCCCTTCCCGTTCTTTCCGCCGGCTTCTGGGCCGCCGCCGCGATGATTGCCGCCGTTGTGCTGAGCTCGACCGCCGGCGAAGTGCTCACCGCCGCGGCTATGAAATCCATTGGCGATCTGGATAAGATTCGCGCTCACTCCGGGCTGAAGGGCGCCATTCGCGCCGTACTCACTTCCCCGCTCTTCTTTGCCGGCGTTTTTTTCATGGCAGTGGCCTTCTTCGCGCTGCTTTTCACGCTGAATCATCTGAAACTTGGTCTGGCTGGGCCGGCCACCGCTTCCCTGACGGTCTTCACCAACGCACTCGCCGCCAAGCTTTTCCTTAAGGAAAATGTAGACCGCCGCCGCTGGACCGCCGCCGTGCTGATCTGCGTCGGAGTTTATTTCCTGGCACATTGATATTTATAGGTTGGGGGTAAGAAGAACAAATAATCAAAACACTTTCGATCTACTCTGTTGCCTGCTTACTTTGTCTCTGAGCCTTGTGTGCTAACCCGGTAAAGAGCGCAAATATAATAAAAACCAGAAGAGGATAAGAAAAGAGAAAATTCAGGTTAGTCAGAGTCTGGTTGTGGTCGTTCTTAAGATGGAAGATTTGTCCAAGTATGAATTCAACGGGCACCCATCCCAGGGCGGCGGCATGCGACCAAGGCCATAGCGTTGCAAGCAATCGCCTGGGACCAGCCGGTAGATTTTTTCGCCACCAGGTGAGCGGCTTGTTGATCCTGCCCGCGCCAATGCAAGCTGTAATCAAGAGCGTGATAGGTCCGAATCCTCCGCCGACCAGCAGAAGAAGGATGGAGAGCAGTGACAGAACCACGGCGCCGTGCTTCTTGTGAACAAACGCGACGGACCATAGGATGATCGACAGGCCGACTAGAATCGCCAGGATGCCGGTCACAAAAAAATTGGGAACGATTGTCATGGCCGGTTCGTGGCCGAAGGGGAATGGCAGCCCAGGTCCGCTCACAGCCATTATCTTCAAGGTCGTTGGCGCAACATTTCCCTGGAGTGTCTCGAAGTAGCCATGCTCAATGCCGAGCAGTCCGGCATAAACTCCGAATACCGCTGCGGTTACTCTGACCGCGTCAATACTTCGCCTGGTCATATTGCGATTTTGCGGGTCTGTCTGCGTCATTCCTCGGTTACTCTCGTTCGGTCTTTCGGAAAACAGATCGTTCTGTTCCGAACCAATAAGCATCAGCGAAATAATCGCATCAATCCCCGCGGCTCTAAGTCGGGATCGAGAATGGTTCGCGGTTCGCCAATGCCCATGCAGAGCGTTTCAGCGGCCAGGTGTCCCGACCTCGCCGCGCTCTCCATCGTCGATGGCCAGCCGGTCGCGATCCAGTCGCCGGCCAAAAACAGATTCGGCCAGGGCGAAACAGCAGAGGGTCGCGCGGAATCAATCCCCGGAGGCACGCCGAAGGTGGCATGCATCTCTTTCACCAGCGCGACCTTTTCCACTTTAGAGGACGCTACACCGGGAAAATACTCCGCCAGCTCTCGCAATGCCAGCGCAATCGCCTCTTTACGTTCGAGGGCCGCAAAGGCCCGCGTGGCGCTAACCACCAATTCAATGTAGTGTCCACTGCGCCCTTGCAGTTTCGACTGGTTATACATCCAGTGAATCTCGCGGTCCAGCAACACGGCGTGTTCTAACTCCGTAATCTCCCGGTCGAACCATAGATGTACGCTGCAAAGCGGCCAATGCTCTTGGCGCTCAATCTGGCGCGCTAATTTCTCCGCGCCTTCCTCGGCGGGCAAGCGCGGCAATAACTTCTGCGTAGCCTCAAACGGAAGTGCCAGAATCACATAGTCTGAAACCAGCTCGCCCGAGCGCGTGCAAATCAGCCACTGCGCTGACGCTTCATTCCAGGCCGCGCCTTCGACCTGCGTGTTCAACAGCACACTGCCACCGCGTATACCAAGAAACTGCGGCACGCCCGCGTAGAGTTCGCTCAACGGGACCGTGCTCATCCCCATGCTGCCCGCATGGGCAGAATTCAGGAACAGTTCGCGGATTACCTTGGCCGCGTAGGGCACGGAGATCGCCTCAATCTCCGCATTCAAGGCGCTGGCAATCACCAGCCGCCAGAAACGATTCAGCGCGCCATCGGTCTGCTTGTGACGCCGCAGCCACGCGCCCAGAGACTCGCGTGTGTCGATGAGCGCATCAGGCTTCATCATCACTCGCATCGCGCGGGCCAGCGCCAACTTATCCGCAAACGTGAAGGCCTTCGCGTACAAAAAACTCGGAGCGCTGTGCAACGGCGCAGGCAGCCGCAGCGGCCCCAACTCGAACGGCCCCAGTCGCGACCGTCGGCCTCCCGGCTCAATCATCGTCATTTCGCTGGTCCAATGAATCCGTTCCGCGACGCCGATGCGCTTGTAGAAACCGAGCAGATTGGTGCAACAGCCGAAGAGCACGTGCTGGCAGTTGTCGATGACTTCATTGACGCCGGGATGCAGGTAAGAGCTGGCCCGCCCGCCCAGATAGCTGCGCCGCTCGACTAACTGCACGCGGAAGCCCGCATCGCCCAGAGCGCATGCTGCACTCATGCCTGCCACGCCGCCGCCGATGACAGTGACGGTCTTCCGCGAGTTATGCTGCAAACCGGTCAATACCTATCCAATCCTTCGAAAGTAAATCAAGCATACAGTCGTGCCCAGCCCATCCGCGCCATACCCACGGCCAGAATCCCCAGTTTCTCCGCCATCGGTACACTCGCGCGATGCGAAAACACATCGTAATCCGCGTGCTCGATGCGCCTGAGCAGACCGTGATAGATGGTAACCAGCACCCACAGGGCTGGGCGGCTCTCGCGGTCGATCATGGGCAACAATAACTGCGCTGAGGAGTAAAACTCTTCCGCGCGCTTGGCAATGGCGGCGAGCAATGCGCGTTCACTGGCGGTGGGCGGCGTACCGGGCGCGCGATGCAGCAGCGAATCCAGTGAAACATTGTGTGCCGCTAAGTCTTCCAGCGGCAGATAGACGCGATTGCGCCCCGCGTCCTCGGCCACGTCGCGCAGAATATTGGTAAGTTGGAAGGCGATGCCTGTCTCTTCTGCCAGTTTTTCGGCGCGTGGATCGGTGTAGCCGAAGATGCGAATGCAAACCAGTCCCACGACCGAGGCCACCAGGTAACAGTAGCGGTAGAGATCGGCGAAGGTGGCGTAGGTGTCGGGCGCGTCCGTTGCGGCCCGGTCCAGGTCCGTGGTCACGCCGGCGACTAACTCATCCAGCAAAGTGAGCGGAATATGGAAGCGCGCCGTCGAGTCGAGGACTGCGAGAAAGACCGGATCGGCCGTCGAGCCTCCCTGGCAAGCGGCGCGCCACTCGACCAACCACTCTTGCAGAGAGCGGCGGCGTTGGTCGCGGGAGAGGGATTCGTCGTCGGCCAGGTCGTCGGCCTTGCGCATGAATGCATAGATGGCGCAGATGGCGTTGCGGCGCGGTTTGGGAAGCGCGATGAATGCGTAGTAAAAATTCTTCGCTTCGCGGCGGGCTACGCCGCGGCAGACCTCATACGCCCCATCCAGCGCGGGGCAGTTTGGCGCATGCTCGTCAGATAAGAATGAATTGGTCAAGCCATCTTCCTTCAACTCCGGCTGTCGAGACGCATGAAAGGCAGCAGCTTGCCGCTAACGGCGCGCAGCAGCAGCGCCAGTTTCCTGCTCTTCGAGATGGCCGGCCGGACGCTGAGCACGTCATAGCCTTGCCTCTCGATGGCGCGCAGAATCTCCAACCCGCCGCGGCTGAACAGGTCCAGGTCCAGCGCCAGATCTCGATTGACCCTTCCGATGAGCGGAAGCCCTTGCTCGAAAAGTTCCCGCGCTTGATCGACCTCGCAGCGCATCAGCCCGCGAAACTCGGGCGTGACGACGCATTCGGCAATCTGCTCCTCGCTGACGCGAAAAACCTCCATATCATTTTTCGGAATATAGATGCGTCCCCTGGCGTAGTCCTCACGCACGTCCTGCCAAAAGTTGGCCAACTGTAGCGCGGTGCAGGTGAAGTCGGAGAGGCGGAAGTTTTCTTCACTCGATTCGCCGCAAACATACAGCACCAGGCGGCCTACGGGATTGGCCGAATAGCGGCAGTAAGCCAGCACGTCTTCGATGGTCTCGTAGCGAGTGACAATCTGGTCCTGGCGAAAGGCGACCAGCAGATCTGCAAACGGCTCCTTGGGAATGAAACACTCGCGAATCGTCTCGGCCAATGCGACAAAGACCGGATGACGCGCGCGGCCTTCATAGCAGGCATCTAGTTCGCGGCCCCACAGATCAAGCAGGGCAATAGCCTGCTCGGGATTGCCCACCTCGTCGCCCAGATCATCAGAGACACGGCAGTAGGCGTAGATGGAGTAAAAATGGGGGCGCAGATCCCGGGGCAGAAACCACGAGGCAACATGGAAGTTTTCGTAGTGCGATTCGGCCAGCCGCTTGCACCAGGCGCGCGCTTCGTCGAGTGTGGGCGCAACCGCGGGAATGCGATAGGAGGCGGGCAGCGCAGCCCAGCCGCGGGTGAGCAACAACTCCTGAAGCAGCGCTTCACGGTCCGGCATATCGGTCTTCAATCCCGCAGCTTCCGTCGTCATGGCTTGGCCTCAGGGCACAATAGCGGTCTTGATCTCAGTGCCACGCTTCATCAATTTCTCAAAAACGCGGTTAAGCTCGTAGAGGTGTGCATGGCCGGTGATAAAAGCTCCGGCCTGGAAGCGGCCGCTGGCAATCAGATCGAGCGCCTTGCGGCAAAAGGCCGGGGTATGGTGAAATGTGGCGCGCAGGGTTATGTCGGAGTAGTGAATGCGATTGGTGTCGAGCGAGACGTGCGTTCCCAGGGCGCATCCACCAAAAAAGTTCACTGTCCCGCCCTTGCGCACCATTTCCACCGCTTCTTCCCAGGCCTCGGGCACACCAACTGCCTCGATGGCGATGTCCACGCCACGATTTTTCTCGGTGAGCGCGCGGGTTTCGCGGATGGCATTGCGGATGCTGGCGGTCTGCACCACGTGGGCCGCGCCCAGCTGACGCGCCGCTTCCACCTGGCCGTCGTGCTTGACGATGGCGATGACGTTACAGCCCGCCAAAGCAGCCACGTGCAGAATCATCAATCCCAGAGGGCCTCCTCCGATCACGGCCACTGTGTCGCCGGGGCGTGGATGCGAATCCTCAAATCCATGTACAGCGCAGGCCAGAGGCTCGGTCAGCGCCGCGTACTCCAGAGGAACGTGATCCGGCACATGCAGCGTATTCTTGGCCACGATGCGCGCTGGAATGCGAATAAATTCAGCATAGGCGCCGTTGTTAAAGAGCAGATCGTCGCAGAGATTCTCCTGGCCCCGCGCGCAGAAGTAGCACTGGCCGCAGGGCGCGGAGTTGAGCGCGACTACGCGGTCGCCGGAGGCAAAGCCCTCGACTCCCTCGCCAGCCTCGACAATGGTCCCAGCCTGTTCATGGCCAAAGAGGGCTGGAGGCACGATCATGCGCGCATGATAGCCCCGGCGAAAAACCTTCAGGTCAGTGCCGCAGGTGAGTGCCGCGCCCACCTGGACGACTAGCTCACCGGCTTCGGCCTTGGGAATGGGGATCTGCTCTATGCGGACATCTTCGCGTCCGTGGAGGACCGCGGCCTGCATGGTGCTGCGGTCGCGCAGGAGCGTGTGCTCGACAGTTTTGCGGCCCAGGCTGACGGCGGATTCGATCTTCTTGCGGCCTTCAACCACCACCGTCTCGACGGTGTTGAAGCCGACCTCAACCACCGTATCGACAGTATTGAGGCCTTCCTCAACGACTTTCTCGGCTTTCTTGCGGCTCTCTTCGACAACCGTCTCGACGGTCTTGCGGCCTCGGAGGATCGCGGCTTTTACCGTGCTTGCCATCTCTCTCCTCCCCGCTCTGCCCCGGCCCCAGGCATAGGTTCAATCATAATCTTCATCGAGTCTGCCTGAGGGTGAGAAGCAACCTCGATAGCCTTCACCGCCTCTTCCAGCGGAAAGCGGTGCGAAATCAGCTGCGTCAAATCAAATCCCTGACGATAGCCGCCCAGAACCAGATCTTCAACTTCAGGCTGAATTGCCGTAGAAGCAGAGTATGAACCAAGCAGGGTCTTCTCGTCCATGCAAACCGCTCCGGGGTCGAAGCTGGCTTCCTCGTGCTGCGTCTGGGCAAAAAGCATCACCTTACCGCCGGGCCGTGTTGCGTCCATGGCGGTTTGTATGAGCGCTTTGCCGCCTACAGCCAGAAGGACGGCATCCGCGCCCCTGCCCTCGGTTGCAGCCAGAACGCGCTCTATGACGTTTTCTTTTCCTGCGTGTATGGGTTCATGCAAGCCAAACTTAGCGGCGATAGCATGGCGCTCCGGGTACAAATCGGAGGTGAGCACGCGGGCTCCGGTGCGGCGCGAAAGTGCGGCCAGCATCACGCCGATGGGACCCTGGCCGATTACCAGCGCCGTCTCGTCGGCTGCCAGATTGAGCATTTTCACGGCCTTCAGGACGGTATTTACCGGCTCGATGAAAGCCGCCTGCTCGAAGGGCACACCGTCGGGAATGCACACCACGCCGCCCATGGCGACAATCCAGTCCATCACCCTGATGTACTCCGCAAAGCCGCCGCCGGAGGGCTCCATGCCGGCTGTCGCGCCGACTTTTTTGTATGTGGAACACTGCGCGAAGGTATGCTTGCGACAGTAGTAGCACTTGCCACAGGGAATGTGATGGAAGACCATCACACGCTCGCCCACAGCAAATTTCGTCACGCCCTCGCCCACCGCGACAATGATTCCGGCCATCTCGTGACCGAAGATGCGCGGCGCGGAGTGTGAGCCAGTGTGAATTTTTTTTAGGTCGGTCCCGCAGACGCCGCAGGTGGCAATCTTGACCAGCAACTCGCCGGGTCCGATGTGCGGAACAGGCACGGTCTCCAGCCGCAGGTCGTTGATGCCGCGATAGACCACGGCCCGCATGGTAGCGGGAATACTCGACTTGGTCCGGAGTTCAGCGTTGGTGGTTTGGGTTGCCATGTCGCTTGCGTGCGAGCCCTTTTTCATCCTCGTTCATTCAGGTTCATCCAGTAAATCGAGCAGAGACTGCGCAATGTTTCGTGCAGCCTTTCTGCTATTTTCGCCCATCCGGATGAGTGCGTGCCAGTACCACGGCCTGAAGAGCGCGAAAAAGATGAAGCGCATCCGTTGAAACTGCCCATCGGACAAGATAAACCGATTGAAATCAGGCAATTGATCGCTATAGCCGTCGCTGATTCCCTTGATGCAATAAAACGGGATGCCGCGCATCCGAGCCAGCCGTGCAACCCCTGCGGCCTCCATATCAACGAGCGCGGCTTCGTAGGTGGAAGCAAGACGCTTCTTTTCTGTCGCATCGGCCACGCGAGAGTTGGTCACAAGCCAGCAATTATTTGGTGGACCGGCGGCGATGAAGCGCTCTCCGGTGCGAGCGTCGATGACGACTGAGACATCGCAGGCTTGGCCCGGTGCAAGCTCCTCGCGCAACGCTCCGGCCCAGCCGGCGGAGATGACTTTGTCGACGGGGCCGAGTTCTTCAATCTCGGCAAAGGCCCGCGTTGCAGCGTTGACGCCAGCTCCGGTGCAGGCGGCAATCCACTCGCAGCCATCGAATCGCCGTCGCCACAGATCAACGCCGTTCGAGCGCTCGTGTTGCCATCCGCGCGTCAGAGGCTTCAATTCGGCGGGCATGGCGGCGATGATAGCAATGCGCGTCATGGCGCATACCCATGCGCGCGGAACCACTCAATCGCGGCCTTCATCGCCGGGTTGACGGGCAGGATGCGGAAGCCCAGTTCCTGCTGCGCGCGAGCGCTGGAGGCGTACATCTTCTTGCGGCCCATGCGTACCTCTTCCAGAGTGGCTCTCGGCTCGCGCCCGCGAATGCGGCCGGTGATCCACTCTTCAAAAAACGCATAAGTCGCGGCGACGGCGAAGGGAATCTCCACCGTCGGCGACTTGAGGCCGGTAATCGCCGCCATCTTGTCGAGAATCTGCTTGAGGGTGAGGTTTTCTCCACCCAGAATGTACCGTCTGCCCGGCTGGCCTTTGGTGAGCGCGAGAACGTGCGTGCGGGCGACCTCGGCCACATCGACCAGATTCAGCCCGGTGTCCATGTAGGCGGGAAATTTGCTGTTGAGAAAATCCACGAAGATGCGGCCGGTCGGTGTGGGCTTGGCATCGTTCGGCCCAATCGGAGTAGTCGGGTTGAGGATGATGACCTTCTGGCCGCCCTGCGCCGCCTTGACTGCCTCCTGCTCTGCCATGAACTTGGAACGCTTGTAGTGGCCGACCATATCCTCAAGAGTCACCGGCGTGTCTTCATTTATCACGAGCCCATCTGTCCGGAAGTGCATGGTGGCCACGCTGGAGGTGTAGACGAAGCGTTTGACATTTGCTTCACGCGCCAGCCGCAGCAGCTCGCGCGTCCCGTCGACGTTGGCTTTGTACATCGCCGCCGGGTCGGGAATCCAGAGGCGGTAATCAGCAGCCACATGAACCACGGCATCGCAACCTTCGATCCCAATCCGCAGCGACTCCGGCTCACTCAGGTCGCCCACGTACGTCTCGCCCTGGATGCCTTCGAGGTTGCTTAGGTTGCTGGTCTTGCGTACCAGCAAGCGCAGCTTCGCGCCGTCAGCAGCCAACGCCCGCGCCACATGGTGGCCTATAAATCCCGTTGCGCCGGTGAGAAAGATTTTCATAGTCAGTTGTCAGTTATTAGTTTATGTCGTTTATGAAGATTACATCCAACAATATTCAGAATCGGTGGTCACTGACATCTGATCACTGTACACTGACCACTGTAGAGCTACTCCAGCGCCTCCGGTGCAAGCGCGATATTCTTCTCGCCCGCGGCCTTCTTCTCGTTGTAAGCCTTCACCCAGTCTTCCCAGTGCTTGCCGGCGGCGCGGTCCTTGCCGCTGAACTCGATGCGGGCAATCTCGGCATAACTCACCTTGCGCTTCTCAGGCGCCGAGGGCGTGAAGTACTGCACCCAGGATTCGGCCAGCGTGGCGCCGGTATGACAGTTGAAGATGAAGGCCTCAATCTTTTCGGGTGCGCTGCCGCACTCGCCGCTCTTGAGCGTCAGCGTCACGTCACCGCGATAGTCGAGCGCTTTTCCCAGGGCCTGGCGCAGGTCTTCATCGGTGGCCAGCGCGGGAACCCAACCTTCCAGATTCTCATGCTCCGTGCCAGGTGCAAGTTCCAGCGCCTCGACCTGCGCAAGCGTATACTTCTGCACTTCTGCGGTCATGCGCTGATCTCCTCGGGAACACGCTCATCCTGCTCGATCTGCACGAGAGTTTTGTGCGGCGCGGATTGCTGCGAAGCAAACTGATTCAGCAGCTTCATGGCATGCGCATCGCGATACTTGCTGAAAGTTCCGCGCACCATGGCAAGAAATCCCTTCATCGAACCGAAGCCGTCGATTACCGCGGTGGTTTCATAGCCGCAACTGACCATGCAGTTAGCGCACTTCGGGTTTCCGCTGGCTACTCCGTAGTTATCCCAGTTAGTGGTTGCCAGTAACTCCTTATAACTCTCCGCGTAGCCTTCCTGAAGCAGGTAACAAGGCTTCTGCCAGCCGAAGATGTTATAGGCGGGCATTCCCCACGGCGTGCATTCATAATTGCGGTCGCCCATCAGAAATTCAAGAAACAGCGGCGACATATTGAACTTCCAGGCGGGCTTGCGGTTGGAAAGAATGGCGCGGAAGAGCCGCCGCACGCGGGCGCGTCCCATGAAGTGATTCTGGTCCGGCGCTTTTTCGTAGCTGTAGCCGGGCGAGAGCACGATGCCCTCGACGCCCATTCCCATCACCTCATCGAAGAAGGCGCGGACGCTCACGGGGTCTGCACCGTCAAAGAAAGTGGCGTTGGTGGTGACGCGGAAGCCGCGCCGCACGGCCTCCTGAATGGCCTCGACGGCGATGTCGTAGACGCCCTCGCGGCAAACGGAAAAGTCATGATGCTCGCGCTGGCCGTCCAGGTGCACCGAAAAGGTGAGGTACTTGGATGGCGTAAACTCCGGCAGGCGCTTCTGGAGTTCGAGCGCATTAGTGCAGAGATAGATGTACTTCTTGCGCGCCACCAGGCCGTTGACGATCTCGACGATCCGGGGATGCAGCAGCGGCTCGCCGCCGGGAATGGAGACCATGGGCGCTCCGCACTCCTCCACCGCGGCAAAACATTGTTCAGGTGTGAGCTGCTTTTTGAGAATGTGCGGCGGATACTGAACCTTACCGCAGCCGGCGCAGGCCAAGCTACAGCGGAACAGCGGCTCCAGCATCAGCACCAGGGGATAGCGCTTCACGCCGGTAAATCTCTTCTTCAGCACATAGCTGGCAACCGTGCCCATCTGGGAGAGGGGAATAGACATCTTAAGATGATCCTCCAGCGCCGTTGAAAGACGCATTCAAAAAAAGCGTGCGATTAGCGATTACGTTCCATGGTTCGCTGATAGGTGGTTAGAGCCATCAGCGGAAAGTATTGCCGGTAAAGGGTGTAGGCAAGATAGAAGACTCTGGGAAAGCCTGTTCCCGTGATAATGCTCTGCCGAGTCGCGCCCTCGCTCATCGACTCGTCCCAACTGCCGTCTGCCTGCTGCCGCTCGAGCAGCCAGCGCACGCCCTTGGCAATCGAGTCGGAGCGGTCGTCGCCGGCGGCCAACAGGCCCAGCAGCGCCCATGCGGTCTGTGAAGGCGTGCTAATGCCCACGCCGCGCGTATTCGGATCGTCGTAAGTGCCGCAGCTCTCGCCCCAGCCGCCGTCGGCATTTTGCACCATGCGAAGCCACTCGGCGGCCTGCAGTACTTGCGGCTCCAGATGGTCAACGCCGATCGCGTCCAGTCCGCGCAGCACCAGAAAAGTTCCGTAGATGTAATTCACGCCCCAGCGGCCAAACCAGCTTCCATCCGGCTCCTGTTCGCGAAAAATAAATTTAACGGCCTTCTCCACGCGCTTGTCCGTGCGCGTGTAGCCATAGCTGGCCAGCATCTCCAGCATGCGTCCGGTAATGTCCACCGTGGGCGGATCGAGCATGGCGTTGTGATCCGCAAAGGGAATGTACTGAAAGATCATCTTGGTGTTGTCTTTGTCGAAGCTGCCCCAGCCGCCATTTTTGCACTGCATGGCAAACTCCCACGCTATGGCGCGCTGAACAACCTGATGCTGATAGCGCTCGCGTGGATTGTCGACCTTGGTCAGCGCCAGCAGCACCTGCGCGGTGTCGTCGGTGTCGGGATAAAACTCGTTATTAAATTCAAAGTACCAGCCGCCCGGTTCGGTGTTGCGCACCTTCACCGCCCAGTCGCCCTTATGGCGAACTTCCTTGGAGAGCATCCAATCCACGGCTTTGAGCATGCGCGGGTCGTTGCGTGCCGCTCCCGCCTCGCCCAGGGCAAAGACCGCCTGCGCCGTATCCCACACCGGCGACATGCAAGGCGTCATGCGGAAGGTCGGTTCCGGCATTGCCTCGCTGGCCGGCTCCTCGATGCCCAGCTTTTCAAACTCATCGCGCGCCCGGATGACCTGCGGGTCGTCCTCGGAGTAGCCCAGGCAGCGCAAAGCGATGATGGCGTTCAGCATGGCCGGATAGATGGCGCCAAGCCCGTCGCTCATCTCCAGCCGCTCCAGCAGCCACTTCTCCGCCTTGCGCAGGGCCAGCGCACGCAACGGGCGGATGTGAACGGCTTCCGCCAGATGCGCGATTCTGTCCAGAATGATGAAAAAATTGCGCCAGGAAAATATTTTCTTGCGGTCCATGTGCAGCCGTAGCGAAGCGTTGGCGCGTCCACCCACAAACAACTCGTCGATTCCCTGCTCAGAGGGAATTCTCTTGAATGGCTTTTTGGCGTACATGATCGCCAACGGAACCAGTATCCCCCGCGACCAGGAAGAAATCTCGTAGATATTGAAGTAGAACCAGCGGGGAAAAAGCACAATCTCCGGCGGAATGGCGGGTACCGCGTCGTAGTCATATTCGCCCAGCGCGCAGAGATACATCTTTGTAAAGGTGTTGGTCGCCACAACGCCGCCGTGCGCCAGAACCCACTGGCGGCATTTGGCCAGCCGCGGATCGTCCGCGCTCACGCCCATCAACTTGGCCGATGAGTAGCACTTGACTGAAAGCGAAATGTTTCCCGGGCCGCCCGGATAAATGCTCCAACTGCCGTCCTCGTTCTGGTAGCGCATTATCTCCGTGAGCGCGCGCCGCAGCCGCTCCGGGTCGCCCGACTCCAGCAGCGTGTGCAAACAGATGTAGTCTGCCTCCAGCATCGCATCGGCTTCCAGCTCCCCGTTCCAATACCCTTCGGGATGCTGCCGCGAAAACAGGAAGTCGCGGGCGCGGGCAATGGCCAACTGGACATCTGCCAGATCCGCGTCCATCCGCCCAAACCGCGGCGCTGCGAATTGCGTCTTCCCTTGATGTATGCTCATGCTGTTGATACGCCTCATGTGAGCTTCTAGCTACTCGAATGTGAATTAATGGTATTCCGCCTAAGCTGAATTTTTCAAGAAAAGAGCTAGAAGCTAATAGTTAGACGCTGGAAGCTACCGCACCGCTACAGCCTCTGTCCCGCCGGCGCTGCCGATGGCCTGCACAATCTCCGGCGGCAGGCCGAAGCGAACGTTTTCCGGCATTACCTCTACCTCTTCGACGTTGTTGTAGCCATTTTGGCGCAGGTAGTTGACCACATCCTCGACCAATACCTCTGGAGCCGAGGCGCCGGCTGTCACCGCAACCGTGCTGACGCCCTTCAGCCATTTGGGGTCAATGGCCTGGGAGTTGTCAATCAAATAACCGATTGTCCCCAGGTTGCGCGAAACCTCAACCAGCCGATTGGAGTTGGAGCTGTTGGTTGAACCCACCACCAGCACAAGGCCTGCATTGTGCGCCACATTGCGAACCGCAACCTGCCTGTTCTCAGTGGCGTAGCAGATGTCCTGCGAGTGGGGGCCGGCGATATTAGGAAACTTGACCTTGAGGGCATGGATAATGTCCCGCGCCTCGTCCAGCGAGAGTGTGGTCTGGGTCAGATAGGCCACGCGATTGGGGTCGGGCACTTCCAGTGCCGCGGCTTCGGCCACATTTGAGACTACTTGCGTCGCCTCCGGCGCCTCGCCCAGCGTACCTTCGATTTCGTCGTGGTCGCGGTGGCCGATGAGCACCAGCGAGTAGCCCTGCTTGGCAAACTTGACGGCTTCGATGTGCACCTTGGTCACCAGAGGGCAAGTGGCGTCAATCACCTTCAAATGGCGGCTCCTGCTGATCTCCCTGACTGCGGGCGAAACGCCATGGGCTGAGTAAATCACGCGCTGTCCGTCAGGCACATCGTCGATTTCATGTACAAAAATCGCGCCCTTTTCCGCCAATTCGTTCACAACATAGCGATTATGCACAATTTCGCGGCGCACGTAGATGGGCGCCCCAAAGGTTTCCAGAGCGATCTTTACCACATCAATCGCGCGCACGACTCCGGCGCAGAAGCCTCTTGGCTTGAGCAACAACACCCTCTTCTGGCTGGGGGAAGTCTCGGAGCGGTTACCGTTCGAGATGGAATCAGACAAAGTTGTAGTCACACCCTCAGTATACCAATGTGCGGGATAAGACCACAGAAATCGGCTCCTTCTTCATCTCTTCCCAGACTCTCAGCCTTCCGCCGCTCGCTCTTTTCGCCATGGGCTATGAACCCGATAGCAGGGCGTCGCCGTGACGTTGGCCTTGCTCGCGCTGATCAGCTTCCGCCGAACAAGCCACCCTACTGCGCTCTGCGCTGAACTCTTCGAGACCCCGATCGACTCGGCAAGATCCTGGTAGCTGATCTGCACCGCCGACGCGCGCCGCTGCTCCTCGGAGGCCAGCCACAGGTAGACAAGAAAACTGACCGGCCTCTTGTCGTGCCCCACAAGGTCGCGCATCAGAGCATCGGTCACATAATCGTCGAAGATAGCCATTGCTATACCGGCTATTAGTATAGCTTTAACTACCTGATTGCAATGCGGAAATCCTCGCGCTATATTCCGAGAATCTCAACCTGGAGGTCGCGAATGATTCGCGGTATCAAAATCGTCAGTATCCCCGTCAGCAACCAGGATGTATCGCTGAAGTTTTACACCGAGCAAATGGGATTCAAGGTGGCAACCGATCAGGCCTTTGGCCATGGTCAGCGATGGATTGAACTTCTTATCCCAGGTTCCGATGTGAACCTGGCTCTGTTTACGCCGGAAGGCCACGAAAACCGCATCGGCGGCTTTCAACCGATCACCTTCTGGTGTGACGACGTCTATGCTACGGCCAAGCTGCTCAAGGCCCGTGGCGTCGAACTGGCCGCCGAGCCCAAGAAGGAGGTGTGGGGAACCATGGCGAAATTCAAAGACCCGGACGGCAACCAGTTTGTCTTCTCCAGCCGTTAAACCAATCCGCGCGGATCGTCTCCAGGTCTCAAAAATGAGGCCTGGAGCGCCCCGCTCAGGGAAGCCTGCTCCACACCTCGGTCCGCCCCAGTAGGGAGATGCCGATATAGCCGCGCATGTGGAGCTTGTCATTCCCTTCGGCCCAGATCTTGCCCTTGTATTCCTTTCCATTCTCCGGGTCCACCACGGTTCCGCCCACCCAGTCATCTCCCTCAGGATGGAAATTGCGCATGATCACCATGCCCAGAATGAGCTGGTTCTTGTACTCACCGGAACACTTGTCGCACACGTCCTGCGGTGTGCGGCCGGGGCGCACCTTGGTGACCTTGCCAAAGAGTTGGCCGTTCAACAGGTAGGTATCTACCGTGCCTGCGAGTTTGCCATCGTCATAAGTCTGCCAGTGCCCGACAGCGTTTTGAAGCTTCGGCGTGAGTTGCTGCGCTTGGGCTCCGACAACGAAAACCAGCGCGTACAAAGCCAGCGCAAAGGCGCAGAGCGATTTGTGTCGAATCGTTTTCAAAATGACCTCCCCTTTCGATGGATTATAGACAGAAGGTGTCAGAAATGCGCGCCTGTATTTCAGTGTAGATGCGCGATGGTGGATTTGCGTGCGTGTAATCCAGCGCTCGGCGGCCTTCAGATAAGGTCTCAAACAGACATCCACAATCCCTATGGCATTCTCGACTTCAGCCTGATCCGTTCCCCGTCTACAACGAAGCTGCCATATCCCTGGTGATGAATGGTCTTCGGGTATTTTTGCGCTGGATCGGTCCAGGCCTTGAGAACCTCCAGGACGAAGAGATTGAATTTGTTTACGAGATGAGTATCGACCACGCGACATTCAAGATTGGCGAAGCACTCGGCCACCAAAGGCGGCGCCACGCGTTTGGCCGGCATCGGCGTCAGGCCGAATCGCTTGAATTTGTCCACATTCCGTCCCGAGCAGTTGCCGATGGCCACGACTTTGTGCGCCAACTCCAGCGCCGGAATCGCAATCACACATTCTTTCGTCGCCCGCAACGTGGCATGGCTGTAATTGGCGTTGCTGACCACACAGGCAATCAGCGGCGGTTCAAACTCCACCATCATGTGCCACGACATCGCCATCACGTTGGCGCGGCCTTTGCGGGCGGTCGTCAGCAAAACCACCGGACCCGGTTCGAGCAACTGGTAGACCTTCGACAATGGCAGATCTTTCATAGCGGTTGAACCTCCAATGCGGAGTTTTTTGTATGGCAATCATGATAGTCGCCGCGTCGATGGGATTGCAGGATGGAAGAGATCGAATCCCGGGTTTCATAGGCGCAAGCTGAATATTTGTCCGATAAAAACAGCAGCCTTTACAGATCAAAAAAGTATTTCCCCGGCAAAAAAACCGGATTTACCGGCATTTTCCAGCGATTTTCAGAGGCCGAATCTCACCATGTGGGATATTTCGGGGCGAAAAGTTTTCCACAGGCGTTGATTCCAAACGAGTTAAAAATAATCTGCAAGGTATTTAGGAATATTTTATACCCAAGGGGGGTATAGGTGGGGAGGGGGGTGGGGGTGGGGGTCCCTTCTCCGGTGGTACGGACCGGGGAGATGTCTGACAGATTGGACCCGGGCTCTTAACCTTGTTCATGCTTTGATTGTGCACCGGACGTGGGTAATTATCTGCAAGGATTGGCCTAATCCACGCGCAGCGAGTGCGTGCGCTTGATGGGGCGATAGAACAGCCCGCGCACTACGTGGCTCCAATTGGTAATGGGCGGCATCTCGGTGGTGTCGATCTCGCTCTCTGGCATGGCGGCCAGAGCGTCCAGCTCGGCCTGCAACTCCGGTGTCAGCGGCTTGGGGTACCTCTCTTCATAGTTCCACCACTACGCAGCTACCACTTCGATGCGGTCTTCGGCAGCCTCAGTCTCCGGTCCCACAACGATCTTCACGGCACGTCCCAGCCGGAGCAGACAGTCCATCATCTTCATCTCGCTGATGCCGCGAAACTGTCCGCGAAGCATTTTGGAGAGCTTGGGCTGAGTCAATCCCAAAACCTTCGCTGCCTGTTGCTGACTCCATCCCCGTTCGCGCAGAATCTCCCCAATCTGCGAGACCAGTTGCGCCTTCACGAGCATCTCTTCGGCATCGGGAAAGCCCAATTGCTCGTATACATTCATGCTTTCTTTTACTTTGTTCACAGCTCAACTCCTTTCGCCAGCGCCTCGGCTTCCTTTAACCGCTTACGTATCAAATTCATATCCGCCTCGGGAGTCTCGATTCCATGTTTCGACTTTTTCTGGAAGCAGTGCAAGACAAATACCGCTTGTGCAAATCGCACCGTATAGACCGCACGATACGCGTCACCACGCCAATCTTCCACAATCTCCAGAATCCCCGCCGAGCCGAATCCCTTGAGCGGCTTTGCATTGGGGTGAAGCAAACCGATCTGGGCCTGATACAAGGCAAAACCAAAGCCCTGCTGCACCTCGTCGGGCATGGCAAGCAAGTCCTTCTTCGCTGAACCAATCCAGCGTAGCGGCCTGGGCGCTTGCCTCACCTCTCAATTATGCCCACATTGGTATAAATTGTCCATAGAAGTTTGGTCATTTGCTTTTCACACTTCTACCTGCTTGCGGCGATCATCTGGGCGGCGTGCTGGAGGCTGGTTTCGGTGACTGTTGCGCCGGAGACCATGCGGGCGATTTCGTGGGTGCGGGCGCGGTCGTCGAGTAGGCTGATTTTGGTTTTGGTGCGGCCGTCGGCTTCGCGCTTGTCGATGAGGAAGTGCTGATCGGCGAAGGCGGCGATCTGAGGCAGGTGGGTGACGCAGAGAATCTGCTGGCCTCGGCTGAGGGCTTTAAGCTTTTGGCCGACGGCTTCAGCGGCGCGCCCGCCGATGCCGATGTCGATCTCGTCAAAAACCAGTGTCCGGGGGGTGGGAGTCTTCTGTTTGGGCTTGGCGGAGTTTGGTTTGGCTTGGCCCTCTTCCACGCTGACTTTGAGAGCCAGCATGACGCGGGACATTTCGCCGCCGGAGGCGATCTGATCGAGGGGCTTGAGAGGCTCGCCGGGGTTGGTGGCGATGCGGTATTCGACCACATCCCAGCCGGAGGAGGTCCAATGGGCGGTTGAATCACCTGAGAGATTGCCCTCAGGGGCTAAAGCCCCCGCATTTTTTACCGGCTTATTGTCAGGGCTAAAGCCCTGACCTACCGTCCGAACAGCATCCTCTGCTGAATGCACGGCAACCTCGAATTTGACCTTCATGGCGAGGGAGTTGATCTGGGCTTCGGCCAGCTTAGCGAGGCGGGTGGCGGCGGCCTTGCGCTCGGCGGTGAGAGCCTGGGCGGCTACGCGATAGGCGGTGGCGGCGGTGGCCAACTCTGCGCGCAAAGTCTTGAGGATTTCGTCGCGGTCTTCAACCTCGGCCAGCTTGCGGGCAACTTCCTCGCCAAACGCGATGACTTCGGCAATGGTCTTGCCATATTTGCGCTTGAGGCGGTCGATGAGGGCGAGGCGGTCTTCGATCTCGGCGAGGCGCTCGGGAGATGCGTTGATGGCTGCGGCGTAATCGCGCAGGCTGGCAGCCGTATCGCCGATGGTGGCGCGGGCTGCGGCTAACTGCTGGGCAGACTCGGTGAAGCGCGCGTCGTAGCGGGCCAGCTCCTCGACGTTGCGCAGAGCGGCGCGCAGAGCGGCCTCGGCCGATGCTCCGCCCTCGTAAAGCTCGTCGAAGGCGCCCATGGCGGCGGCGTAGAGCTTTTCAGCGTTGGCCAGGACGCGCTTTTCGGTCTCCAGAGCCTCGTCTTCACCGGGCTGGAGATGGGCGTCTTTGATTTCCTTGCTCTGATAGCTCCACAGATCGACCATGCGCAGGCGGTCCTGCTCTCCCTGCAGCAGGTCATTGAGCCTGGTCTGAGCATCTTTCCAGCGGGCGTAGGCTTCGGCGATGGCATCCGTGGTGATGCCGCCAAAGCGGTCGAGAAGAATGCGCTGCTGGGTCTGGTCGAAGCTGCCGAGGCTCTCGCTCTGCGCGTGGACCAGGGCCAGTTCGGGGGCGAGCTGGCGGAGGACGGCGACGGTGGCCGGCTGATTGTTGACGAAGACGCGCCCCTTGCCGGTGGCCATGATTTCGCGGCGGAGAATGACCTCGTTGCCACCGGAGTCGATGCCGTTTTCTTCCAGGATGTTCTCGGCGTTGTGCGTGGATTCGAAGACGCAGGCCACCACGGCCTTGTCTGCGCCGTGGCGGACGAGTTCTGCGGAGGATTTGCCGCCCATCAGCAGGGCCAGCGCATCCACCAGGATGGATTTGCCCGCGCCGGTTTCGCCGGTGAGCAGGTTAAGCCCCGGGCCGAAGTTGGCGATGGCGTGATCGATGACGGCGTAATTTTCAGCGCGCAGTTCAACGAGCATAATGAGCGAACCTCTCAATGACCGAGACAATTGTAGGCCAGGGCGTATGTCCTGACAATTTGAGCGAAGCATAGCACGATGGACCGCACCTCTGGCTTGGGGATGGAGGGGAAAACGCTGGAGCGCACCACATCGATAACTTGGAGCGGGGCACGGCGTCTGCTACCGTTAAAGGTGAGGTGAACGCCGATTTTGATTGCAGCTTTGCTCTTACAACTGCCGACAGACAACGGCACGGCCCAGGGAACGCCTCTGGGGCTTGGCTCCAGCGCGCTGGTGGAGATGATCCAGAACAGCGGCCCGGTGGCGCTGGCCGTGCTGGCGCTGTTACTCGTTGCCAGCCTCTATTCGTGGACTGTGATTTTTGGCAAAATCGCCACCTTCCGCAAGGCGACCCGGGAGAGCCAGCGGTTTATCAAAGCCTTCCGCACGGCAACCCGCCTGCAGGAGATGGCGGCAATCTCCGCCGAGTGCAAGGCGAGCCCGCTGGCGCAGGTCTTCGATGAGGTGTACGAGACCTATAAGCGGCAGACAGGCGGTTCCGGCCCGCCGCGCAACCTGGTCCCGCTGGAACGCTCGGCGCAGACGGCGGCCAGCGAGGCGGTAACCAGCCTGGAGCGGCGGCTGACTTGGTTGGCGACCATCGCTTCCGTCAGCGTCTACGTTGGTCTCTTCGGCACGGTAATGGGCATTGTGGACGCCTTTCACGGGCTGGGCACAGCTGGTGCTGCCACGCTCAGAGCGGTTGCGCCGGGCATCAGTGAAGCTCTGATTACGACCGCGGCAGGGTTGTTCGTTGCCGTACCCGCCAATATTGCGTACAACCAATTCACCGCGCGTATCAGGGTCTTTGCCGCGGCCATCGACGACTTTTGCCGCGAGTTGCTGAACTCGCTGGAAGAGATTCCGGTGCGCGTGAGCTCCGCGGCTCCTGCGCGGACGGCGAATGTTGAAGGTTTTCGTGAACCGGTCGGGGAACCTGTCCGGGAGGTGGATCGTGGCCTATACAAATAGCAAAGGTCAGACGCAGTCCTCGCTGGCGGAGATCAACATCACGCCGCTGGTGGACGTGGTGCTGGTGCTGCTGGTGATCTTCATGATCACCGCGCCGGTGTTGCAGTCGGGGATTGAAGTGGCCGTGCCCAAGACGCGCACTGTCAGGGAGATTACCGAGCAGCGGCTGGTGGTGACCATCGACCGCGATCAGCAGGTTTTTTTAGGCGATACGCCGGTCAACATTCACGAGCTGGGCGGCAGACTGCATCAGCCGGGGAGCGATCCGGCGCACCAGGTGATTTATCTGCGCGCCGACGAGCGGGTTCCCTTTGGCGCTTTTGCCACCGTGATGGACGCGGTGAAGCAGGCGGGAATTACCAACATTTCAATTGTGACGCAGCCGCTGGATACCAAGCCGGCGGGCGGGATTTAGCCGAAGGATTTTCAGGCAGACCATGAGCAGCCTGTTGGGAAGTGGCGAGCAACTGGAGCGGGAGATAGCCTCCTCGCCGGAACGTATGATGGCCCCGGCGGCGGGTTCGCTGTTGCTGCACGGCGGGCTGGTGGCGCTCTTGCTGGCCTATGGCCTGATTGCCGGCCTGATTCATCACAACCAGTGGGGCGGCGCGGGCAGCGGAGCAATTCAGGTGAACGTGGTCAGCGCGCTTCCCTTGCCCTCCGATCAGCCGCCCAACGAAAATGTTCTGGCCACTGACACGCCCAGCCAGGCTCCGGCGGAACCTGCCGCCAAGACAAAACATGCGGTGGACGAGAGCACGCTGGCCATCGCCGACAAACAGAAGAAGCCCAAGCAAATCACGCGCAAGTCGCCGCGGCATGAGCCGGAGCCGGATAATCTGGCGCGCTACGGCGAGCAGTCGGGGTCGTCGATGGCGCGGTCGATTCAGCCGCAGGGATTTTCGAGTGGCCAGACAACGGTCAGCGACGGTGACTTCGGAAGCCGCTTTAGTTGGTACGTGGAGGGCATCAATCGCAAGATGACCGCCAGTTCATTTAGACAAGAGGTGGACCCGCATACGCCGCGAGGCTCCCGCGCTTATATTCAGTTCGCCATACATCGCGACGGCAGCGTGAGCAACGTGCAGATGAGCCAGAACAGCGGCAGCCAGACGCTGGATCGCGCCTGCATGAGGGCCGCGCAGCGCGTGGACACCTTCGGCGCGCTGCCCGCGCAGTATAACCAAAGCACGGTGATGACGTCTTTCTTTTGTGAGTACTAATTTCACACAGCGATGGCGCGGCGCGGACGTAAAATGGATTTGCAGGCAAACGAGGCTCTTTCTTTGAAGGGTAAGAAGGATGCCTCCCAACAAAGCTGGCTGCATCCCTGAGCCTGCATGGTCTATTCGCTCTTTTACAAAACTTTTACCGAGGAAGGATTGCGCATCCTATGAAGGCACATTCCCGGCTTTTTCCCACCTTACTGATGATTTTGGCAGTTTTGGCTGCCATCCCCGCTACGGCTCAGGATTGGATTCGCACCGGCTCCAACCTGGGCAACGAGCGCATCCGCCTTGCCGCGGCGGATTTCAAGCCTGTCGACAATGATCCGCAGACGCCTGCACTGAAAGCGGCTTTTGACGCCACGCTCTTCAATGATCTGGCGAACGCGGGCATCTTCGATCTGGTTTCCAAGAGCATGGCGCCGGCGGCCATGCCCGGCTCACCTCGGGAGATCGACCTGTCGCAATGGTCCGCGGCGCCCGCCAGTGCGGCCATGGTGGCCTTCGGCGCGCTTTCTGCTACCAACGGCCGGCTCACCGTCTATGGCTGGCTCTTCGACGCGCGCAACTCCGTCAATCCACAGGTGCTGGGCAAGCAGTACAACGAAGCAGCCAACCCGGATATGGCGCGGACCGTTGCGCACAGGTTTGCCGATGAGATCATCCTACGCCTGGGCGGCGGCATCAACGGCATTGCCGAAACGAAGATTGTCTTCGTCAGCTCGCGCAGCGGCACCAAAGAGATTTGGGAGATGGACTACGACGGGCAGAACCAGCATCAGATCACGCATCTGGGAACGATTTCGCTCTCGCCGCGCATCTCGCCAGACAATACACGCATCGCCTTCGCATCCCTGGGCCGCGAGGGGTGGGCCATTCGCATGTACTCGCTGGAACTAAACCGGCTGGTGAACTTTTCGGCGGGTACGGCGGGCGGCAGCAATCAGTCTCCGGCCTGGTCAGGCGACGGAACGCTAATCGCCTTCTCGTCGTCGCGCTCCGACAATCCAGAGATTTGGGTGGCCGACTCCAACGGCGCCAATCTGCGCAAGCTGACTAACTTCGCCGGACCCAACGTTGCGCCCACATGGAATCCGCGCACCAACGCGCAACTGGCTTGGGTGAGCGGACGCACCGGGTTGCCGCAGATTTACACCATGGACCAGGACGGCGCCAACGTGCAGCGGCTCACAGATTCAGGCTATGCTGTCTCGCCCTCGTGGTCACCCAACGGACAGTTCTTAACCTTCGCTTGGGACCGTAAGTACGGACCGGGAGCGCCCGGCGGATACGACATCTACGTGATGGACATTGCCAGCAAGCGCTGGCTGCAACTGACCCACGACGCCGGAGTCAACGATTATCCCTCCTGGGCGCCGGACAACCGGCACATCGTCTTTGAGCGAAAGGTGGGCGGGCACACCAACATCTGGTCGATGCTCTCTGACGGCACCGAGCAGCATCAATTGACCCAGGCGGGCGATAACTTCATGCCTAACTGGAGCTGGAAGTAAATTGACTTGAGTTGATCGGCCAGTGAGACTGCTGTATGGAACATTCCAGTTTCGTGAACTATCATGAGTACGATGCCAATGAATTTATGGCCAATTAATCTATTGCCAATAAATCCATGGAAGGAGTAATCCATTGAACCGACTGAATCGCATTGTGGCGCCCCTGGTTCTGCTTGCCGCTCTGGTTGCTGTTGCAGGTTGCGGCAGCAAGCCAAAAACGGCCTCCCGCGAGGAGACAGCTCCGTCGAATGTGTACGCGCCAACCGCGCAGCTCACCGCAACACCCGCGATGGTTTCGGCCAACGAACAGGTGCAGCTGACCTGGCGCACTACCAATGCCGCCGTCGTCTCCATCGATGGCATCGGCGACGTGCCCACCTCGGGAGTGAAGACCGTAACTCCGGCAGAATCGACCACCTACCACCTGCTGGCAGAGGGTAACGGCGGCAAGGCTGAAGCCACGGCGCGGGTGACCGTAACTGGGCCTCCTGCCGTCGTAGTGCCTAACAGCACCATGACCGAGGAAGAGCAGTTTAAGGCCAATGTTCAGGACATCTTCTTCGACTACGACACCTACGATATTCGCGGCGACGCACAGGCCACGCTTTCGCGTGATGCATCCTACTTGGTGAGCCATCCTGATGTAAAAATCGTCATCGGCGGCTACTGCGACGAGCGCGGATCCAACGAGTACAACCTGGCGCTGGGACAAAACCGGGCCGATGCGGCCAAAAAGGCCCTGGTCACCGCGGGTGTCGCGGCCAGCCGCATCCGCGTGGTTAGCTACGGCAAGGAGAAGCCCTTCTGTTCCGAGTCGACCGAGGCCTGCTGGCAGTTGAACCGCCGCGCCGGATTCACGCCGGAAAGGTAAAATATAGAGATCAGAGAACAGAGATCAGAGAACAGCGGCGATTTTGTTTTTACTGATTTCTGATCTCTGTTCTCTGATCTCTGTTTTTCATAGGTGACTCATGCATACAAAATCAATTCGCAATCGTTTACTCGCGGCGGCCATGACCGCCGTGGTGCTTGTCTCGCAGCCCGCGCCCGCTCGCGCCGCTTCCAAGGAGATCATCGAGCTGCAAACGCAGGTGCAGCAACTGCTGGACATGGTGCAGCGGCTTCAGACCACCATGGACACGCGCTTTGCCGTGCTGCAGCATCTGGCCGAGCAGACCGCGGACAACGCCAGCCAGATGTCTGCTACCGTCAACACTCTGCAGCAGAAGATCGCCGCGCAGAGCGACACTGCCGGCGGCAAGCTGGACGCCGTTTCCGGCCAGATGCAGTCGCTCAACGACTCGGTGGATGAATTGAAGTCGCGCATTGCCAAGCTGGATAAGACCATCCAGGATATGCAGGCGCAGTTGCAGAACGTCCAGAATCCGCCTCCTGCTGTGATTGCTGGCCCTGTTATTCCTGGCGGGCCTGCCGCAGCCGGGTTGGTTACCCCTCAGGCTCCGCCGCTCAAAGAAACCTTTCAAGCCGGCGTGCGCGACTACAACGCGGCCAAGTACGAGGTGGCCAGCGGAGAGTTTCAGGACGTGATTCATTACTATCCGTTGGACGATCTAGCCGGCGCGGCTCAGTTTTACCTCGGCGAGATCGCCTACCATCAGAATAACTATGCGGACGCGGTAAAGGCCTACAACGCCGTGCTGGAAGGCTTTCCCGGCAGCGCCAAAGCTCCGGCCGCACAACTGCGCAAGGGACTGGCGCTATTGCAATTGGGCAAAAAGAGCGAAGCCATCGCCGAGTTACGCTCGCTCGTCAAGCGCCATCCGCAAACCCCCGAGGCCGCGCAGGCAAAATCCAAGCTGAGCGCCCTGGGAGTGCATAGCACGACACGCTGAGTGGGCTTCTACAAACAGCGGTCTTCACTTTCCACCGTCCGCTTCAACTGTCCGCAAGCGGCGTAGATGTCGCGGCCGCGCGGCTTGCGCAGATAGGCGGGAATCCCCGCGTCGATCAGCGTTTTGCGGAAAGCATCCACGGCATCCGGATGCGGCGTGGCGTAATCGATGCCCGGTCCGGAATTCAATGCGATCAGGTTGACTTTGGCGGGCAGCCCCGTGCGGCGAATGAGGCGGGCAACTTCGGTTGCGTCTTCTGGCCGGTCGGTTACCCCGCCCAGCAAAACATATTCAAAGGTCATGCGCTCGCGGGGGCGAAGTTTTATTCGGCGCACTGCGTCCATCACTGATTCAATCGGCCACTTGCGATTGATGGGCATGATCTCACTACGGATTTGGTCATTGGGCGCGTTCAGGCTGACGGCCAGCTTAGGGCGCAGCTCCGGCGGCTCCTGGGCAAAGCGCTCAATGCCGGGGACAATTCCCGAAGTCGAGACCGTCATGCGCTGCGGGCTCAGGCCAACCTCCCGGACGAGCAGGCGCACCGCTGCCATGAAGTTGTCGTAGTTCAGGAACGGTTCGCCCATGCCCATGAAGACCAGGTTCACGCGGTCGCGGCCTACCTCGACAGCGTGACGGTCGAAGACAGCGACAACCTGGCCGGCGATTTCGCCCGCCGCCAAATTCCGCTGTAAGCCGAGCCTGGCGGTAAGGCAGAAATGGCAGTTCACCGCGCAGCCCACCTGGCTGGAGACGCAGATCGTAGCTTGCTGATGACGTATCACAGTTGCCTCCGCCTCGTCCGATAGGTTCGTCCCGTCGCCGGATTCGCCGTCATCGCCCTCCGGCATCCAGACGGTTTCCACCGTCATACCATCGCTGCTCCCGCAATCGACAAGGTAGCGTTCCGTACCATCCGCCGATTGAAAGACCTGGGCAATTCGTGGCCGGCCCACCTGCCAGCCTTCTGCCACAAGCCGCTGTCGAAGCGTCTTGGGCAGCGTGGTAATCGCGTCCAGCTCCGTAACCCGTTGACGATACATGGCTTCGGCTAGCTGGCGGCCGCGCCATACTGGCTCTCCCGCCGCTACCATGCACGTCGCCAGCGCCTCGGCGTCCAGTCCAAAGAGCCGCCTGCCGCTCTGCTGAATGGTGGCGTTTATTGCAACGTGTTGACTGGAATAATCCATCACGGCTTGGCTCAGGATAGAGCATTCCGCTTTCTGCCGCAGCCCGGCCGCGCTCAGTTTGGCCTACAATCAATCTCGATGCACTATGAACTGACAACTGATCACTGTACACTGTCCACTGATTGACCATGTCCACTGAGCGAAATCTTCGCCGCACCGTGCTGCCCAACGGCCTGATTGTGCTGACCGAGCGCATGGAATATATGCGTTCGGTGGCCATGGGAGTGTGGATCAAATCCGGTTCCCGCTGCGAGCCTGCGGAGATGAACGGCATCTCCCATTTTGTGGAGCATATGCTCTTCAAGGGCACCCGCTCCCGATCCGCGCAGAGCATTGCCCGGGAGATGGACTCCATCGGAGGCAATCTCGACGCCTTCACCGGCAAGGAATCCATCTGCTTCAACGTCAAGTCGCTGGCCGAGCACGTCCCCATTGCCCTCGATGTGCTGACCGACCTGGTGATGAACCCGGTCTTTGACGCGTCCGAAATCGAGCGCGAGCGCGGCGTGATTCTTGAGGAGATCAAAATCGACGAGGACAACCCAGAGGTGCTGGTCCACGAGATCTTCACGCAGGCCTTCTGGAAGGATCATCCGCTGGGCTGGCCGATTCTGGGCACCTCCAAGACTGTTGCACGGCTGAGCCGCGAGAGCTTGGTCGCCTATCACAACGACCGCTTTCACGGCGGCAACATGATCTTTTCGGCGGCCGGTAACCTGGACCATGACCGCTTTGCCGAGGAGGTAGCAGGCAAGTTCTCCACGCTGGCTGGCGGCTCAACGCTCCACGAACTGCCGGCTACCGAAGCCAGTGCGCGCATCGTGCTGCGCAACAAAAAATCCTTGGAGCAGGTGCAGATCTGCCTAGGCGTTCCCTCCCCGCCCATCACCGACGAGAGCCGCTACGTCACGCTGATTTTGAATACGGTATTGGGCGGCGGCATGAGCTCGCGCCTCTTCCAGACCATTCGCGAGGAGCGGGGCATGGCCTACTCCATTTACTCCGACCTAAGCCCCTATCGCGACACCGGAACGCTGTGCGTTTATGCCGGCACTTCAGTGGGCAAGGGCCTGGAGGTGGTGCAGCTGATTCTGGAGGAGTTTCGCAAGTTGAAGCAGGAGTTGCTCAGCGAGGAAGAGCTGACCCGCGCCAAGGACCAGGTCAAGGGCAACATCCTGCTCGGCCTCGAGAGCTCCAACTCGCGCATGGCCAACCTGGCGCGCCAGGAGATGTACTTCCACAAATTCATTTCCGTGGACGAGATCATCGCGAGCATCAACGCAGTGGACGCAGCCCAGGTGCAGGCCATGGCGCAGCGGCTCTTTGACCCCGACCGCATCGCCGTCACCTTGCTCGGCCGCCTGGATGGCGTCAAGCTGAGACGGGCAAATCTGGTGTGTTGAAATGTGCGTGAATCAGGATTCATTGCAGTATAACCAAAGATGAGTCCTTTCGTTTTCTGCGATGAAGATTCCTGAAGCCACTCCGAGCTACGCGTTGCCCGCGGGGATTGCCGTTCGCGCGGACGGCGAATTGACCCTTCGCGCGCACCCGGAGCCGTTGCACCCTTACCGAACGCCCTTTGCCCGCGATGCCGCTCGCATCCTGCACGCGCGCGCCTTTCGTCGCCTGGCCGGCAAGACGCAGGTTTTCCGCCGCCTGGCTGGCGATTCCACCTCGGACCATTTTCGCAGCCGCCTCACACATACATTAGAGGTCACCCAGATTGCCCGCACCGTGGCCCGCGCGCTGGGGCTGAACGAGGAGCTGACCGAGGCGCTGGCGCTCTCTCACGACATCGGCCATCCCCCCTTCGGCCACGCCGGCGAAAAGGCTCTCGACCAATGCCTGCGCGGATTTGGCCTGGGCTTCGACCATAATTTGCACGCCCTGCGCATCGTCACCTGGTTTGAGGAGCGCTACGCCGGCTTTCGCGGGCTGAATCTGACCCTGGGGGTGCGCGAGGGCATCGTCAAGCATTCTCGCGACTACTCCGCAACCGGGCATCCGGAGCTGTCTGAGTATTTCCTCGGCCAATTCCCTCCCCTCGAAGCTCAACTCATCGATCTGGCCGACGAGATTGCCTACCTGACTGCTGATTTTGATGATGGCCTCGACTCGGGAATTCTCTCTCTCGGCCAGGTGCGCGCGGAGGTTGCCCTCTTCCGCGGCTTCCACGACGCCGTGCTGCGCGATTACTCCGCCGCCCCGCAAAAACTGGCAATTTATGAGACCCTCAAGCGCGTTCTCGATGCTCTGGTCACGGATTTGATGGAAGAAACGCGCAGGCAGGTTTACGCGCTGGGCGCGACAACCCCAGGAAAAATTGGACTCGACGAAATTCGCCGCGCGCCGCATCGCCTTGCTGCTTTAAGCCCCGAGATGGAAGCCGCTCGCATGGCCGCCAAAAAGTTTCTCTACGCCAACCTCTACGAATCTCCCGGCATGGAGGAGGAGCACGCCAAAGCCGCCGAAATCATCCGCGAATTGTTTTCGGCGATCATTGCCAACCCCGGCCTGCTGCCCGAAGATCACCAGGCAGAGATTCCCGCCGAGGGCCTGGCCCGCACCGTCGCCGATTACATCGCCGGCATGACCGACAGCTACCTCGAGCAGGCCTGGAAGCGCGACTGCGGGCGGTGAATAATTTGAGCTGTCCGTTCTTGATTACGAACCTCTCATTAGGTCGATGTTTTCAAAGGGCCCGACTTCAGCCGTGCCGCAAAGAGCCGCGAAATTACTTGGGCTTTAGCCTATGAGGGATGTCGTTCGTAGGCATTTAAGGATTGATGAGATGACCTCTAGGAAATTGGCAGGCGGCGCACCCTGAATCCGCCAATCAAGCTGCGTGCCCCATCCATTCCGCGTTTTCTGCGGAATGGGTGGGAGACCACAAATACCAACCCCTCTACCCTGGATAGGGAGCTTATGAGAATCTATTATCGATTCACCGAAGGGAGTAATCTGCATGTCCGCGAATGAAGCGAACGCAACGGAGCCGTCAGTCCTGCAACTCCGCGAGCGTTTTGAAGCGCATATCTATGACATCTTCGCGCGGGAGATACAGTCCTGGGATGCAGCGACGTGTGAAGACATCTACGCCATCTCTTTCTTCATCTATGACAACGCGAACGACCCACGCCAGCCTCAAGTCCACCTCTGCTATAACACACTGGGCGAATGGAAAAGAAGCATCCGATCCGGAGGAGAAGACCCCGACGAATCGAAATGGAATTTTGTCGATTGGTCTATGGATTTCAAAGCGATTATTCCCACCTTCTATCGGAAAGACGAAAGCATGATCCCCGATATTGAAGGAGAGGCCTTGCGGGATGCCTGGCTGGCCTCGGAAAATTTTGGAGATCCCCATGATGATTTCGACAGCGCCACACCTCCAGTTACGCAGGCCTTTGTCGACATGTGCATTCGTGTCGCGCGCCGCCTGCACGACAATGGAGTCATTCATGGCGCCTTCGGCCGCACCGTTCCAATCATCGTTCAAACCGACGAGATTTGGGATGACATTCTCGAAGAAACCATAAGTGCCAACCCTCCCGGAGCGGCGGATGAATTTGTAAACTACCACAAAAATATTTGGAAAGGTATTGTAAAACCGTCCATATATAGCTTTGGTTTTAGTAGTCGCGAAGAAGCCGCTGAAGCGATACGTAATTCGGCATTCTCCGCGCAAGCGGAGTTGCTGGCGACCTTTCTCCGGCCCTCGGCACGGCTCTTTATCTGCAACAAGGACGGATCGGAGAGAATCGACGGCGCGCGTTTAACTGTTTCCCGTTTCGGCGGCCTGCCCACATTGCCGGAGAATGTCGCCTGGCCAACCTGGAACAAGACCGAGCACATCCTGAACAAAATAGCCGTCCTGGAGCGGATCTTCGAGAAAAATCGGCAGAAGGATGGAGACTCTTCTGAAGATCTGGGGCAGAGAATTCAGGAAAAGATCGCAAAGAAGCGCGAAGAACTGTTGGCAGGGGAGGTGCCGCTGGCTTTTCTCGGACAGTTGTCGCTGCGCGAGATTCAGTCCGTAGCGCCGCTGCCAGGCTGGCCGATAGAGGGGATACTGGCCTTCTTTTACGACCCGGAGAAGATTTGGGGGATCAGTCCGGAGAATCGCGGCCATTGCCGGATCCTATTCTTTCCCGAGGACGTGACGCTACGGCAGGTGTTGAATTATCCGGAGTCGCTCGGAAAAGAGGGAAGATATCCCGAGCGTGCGTTGACCATTCGTTGCGAGTGGACCCTGGAGAAATATCTTAACTTCAAAAAAGACCAAACTAAACTTCGGGAAAAGCTGGGGTTTTTGGAGTTACTGGAAAAGCTGAACGCGGATGGGCCCAATGCGATAGGCTCCGTGCACCGGTGCGGCGGGTATGCGCAGGAGATTAGGCACCCATTACGTGATCAGTGTCAGTTCGTGACCAACGGCATCAAATGGGGCGACATTTCGAGTGCATCGAAACATCCACGCGCGGCCGAATTAAAGAAAGGTGTGATGGATTGGCAGTTGGTGATGCAATTTGACTCCCAAAGGAGTCTGGATTGGAAGTGGGGCAAAGGGGGGCGGGTCTACTTCATGGCCCGCCGGCAAGATATCGAGGCCGGCGACTTTTCCAACTGCTGGGCGATCTTGCAGTGCGACTGAAAGCTGGGTGCCCTATCCATTCCGCGGCTTTTCAGCGGAATGGGTAGGAGACCACAATCCCCGTCCAGCGTTTTTCTGACCACTGGCCAACCACACATCCGATAGAGTTGAAATTGAACCATGGCCGAGTCCCGCTCCATCGATCTTCATAACTTCACGGTGGCGGAGGCGCTGCGGGAGTTTGTACGCTTCTACAACAACTGCGTGCGCAGCGGCTACCGCGGACGCCTGGAGGTGATTCATGGCTATGGATCGATGGGCGGCGGAGGGGTGATTCGCGAGGAACTGCGCAAATATCTGAAGGCCCACTCGGACGTCTTCGGAGAGTTCCTTGCCGGAGAGAGCCTGCGCAATCCGGGAGTCACCATCCTTTACCCAGGCGATTCCCTGGCAGCGATGCCGCCTGGCCCGAGATCAGGCTTTTCCTCCATTCCGCGCATTAAGCCGCCTCGCAAACGCTAGTAACCTACTCTGGTAGCAGCAGGCGAGCGATAACTACCCACCCGCTGTACTCTTATAGATGTGAGAACTTCCCTGAAGAAAACCTGGTTTCACTTCGCTGCGTTGGCGTTATGTACGACCCTCGCCCTCTTTCTTCTTCCCAGTTTCGCCCCGGCGCAAAATGTGCCTGCTGAGAAAGCCGCCCCGCTCGCTGGGCCGCCCACAGGCGGCGGATTCTTTCCCCTGAGCGAGGTGCATCGCGGGCTGAAGGGCACGTCCTGGACGGTCTTTACCGGAGACAAGCCTGAGGCGATGGAGGTGGAGATTCTGGGCGTTCTGCGCGGCGCGCGCGGCCCCGGCCACGACATGATCCTGGCCCAGTTGCATGGCACAAAGCCCGAATATACCGGAGTAGTGGCTGGCATGAGCGGCAGCCCGGTGTACATAGGCAACCGGCTGCTAGGCGCGCTTGCCTACCGCATTGGGTTGTTCAGCAAGGACCCCATCGTCGGCATCACCCCCATAGAACAGATGCTGGAAGTGCGGGATTTGCCCTTCCAGGGGGGAGAAAACGCAGAAAAGAGTGTAAAAAATACAGACATTTTACAGAAAAACATGCGCTTGGATGCGCACGTAAAATCGCCGGAAGCACCGGAAAACATGTCGTTGCAAGCGCACATGCAGGCGCCATTTCAGGCTATGGAGACGCCTCTGGTGATGGGCGGGTTCTCTCCCGAAGCCATCAGGATGTGGCAGCAGAAGATGGCCGGAACCGGCCTGGAAACTGTGGCGGCCGGGGGGATGGGTGGAAGCTCTGAAGAAACGGACGCGGCAATTTCGGCCAGTGCGATTGCCAGCCTCGTGCCGGGATCGTCGGTGAGCGCGCAACTGGTGCGCGGAGACCTGGAGATTGCGGCCACCTGCACGGTAACTTACATCGACGCCAAGCAGTTGCTGGCCTGCGGGCACCCCCTCTTGCAGGCCGGGCCGGTTTCGCTGCCCATGACCACAGCGGAGGTGGTGGCCACGTTGGCCTCGCCCCTGAACGCCTTCAAGATAGTGAACACCGGCGCGACCATCGGCGCATTCACTGAGGATCGCGACGCGGCCATGCGCGGCATCCTGGGTGCGCAGGCGCGCATGATCCCGGTGTGCATATATGTACACTCACAACGACTCGAAACGGGTACATCTACTGAGGATCGCAAGATCAACGTCGAAATCCTTGACTTGCCGTCGCTTACCCCTCAGGCAGTGATGGTGGTCGTGTTTCAATCGCTGTTGGAAACCAACGGCAGCACGGCGGAGACCAGCTACCACCTGACCGGCAGCATCGACCTGGACGGTTATCCTTCATCACCCATGGACCTGTGGGCATCGGCCAGTGACTCGATGCCCGCGCCTATGGCGGCGGCGCTCGGGGCCGCGGGGCAATTTGCGCGGCTCTACTCGAACGGAACTCGAACTGCCGCTGTCCGCTCGGTCAATCTTGACGTGGAGACCATTCCACGACGCATGGGAGTGGAGTTGGAGGCGGCGCGGCTGGTTTCAGGCAACATGGTTCATGCCGGCGACACAGTGGTGGTGGAAGCAACGCTCAGGCCATGGCGGCAGGCGGCGCGCAATGTGCGCATTGCGGTGAAGCTGCCGGCCCGATTAGGCGCGGGCAATCTCCGGCTCCTCGTCTCGGATTCCGGAACGCTGGATCGGACGCTGGATCAGCCTCGCCAGCCGAGCCATGCCCCGGATATAGACGCGGCGCTGTCCCAGGCCAGCCGCCAGCATCCGGCAAACCGTATTTACGTCAGCCTGCTGGCGCCGGAGACACAGGCAGGTATGGAAGGCCAAACCCTCGTAAGTCTGCCGCTTTCAATAGCTAACACGCTGGAGTCGCAGCGCGCCTCTCAGGATGCTACCCTGAACGGGGAGTCAGTGGAGCTACTGGCCGATGCGCCGGCCGACGGTGTCTTGAGCGGTTTTCAACTGCTCAACCTGCGCATTGAACCGGGCGGCGGTTTAGAATAGCGGTAGTAGAAAGAGCTTCATAACCAACGACAGGGCGGTGCTTCCCCATACCAACTGTCCTGTTTTCTATCCCCACAATGAGGACTCGGAACTGACCATGACACAAATTCAAGGACTTGCAGCACATGCGGCTGGCGCTGAACTGTTGGCCTTCAAATACGACCCCGGCAAACTGGGCCTGCACGATGTGGAAATCGCGATTACCCATTGCGGAATCTGCCATAGCGACCTCCATCTGATTGCCAACGACTGGGGAATCAGCCAGTATCCCTTCATTCCCGGCCACGAGATTATCGGCAATGTGACGGCAGTGGGCGCCGAGGTTCGGTCGCTCGAAGCGGGCCAGCGCGTGGGCCTGGGCTGGCAATCAAATTCCTGCGGGGTATGCGAGTGGTGCAGCCGTGGAATGGAAAACCTATGCGCCGCCTCCGAGGGGACCTGCGTCCACCGCAACGGTGGCTACGCAGACCGTGTACGCGCCAATGCGCGCTTTGTTCTCCCCATTCCCGAGGCCCTGGACAGTGAACATGCAGCGCCACTGCTTTGTGGCGGCATTACGGTCTATAACCCCCTCCGCATTCATGGAGTTAACCCGTCGTCGCGGGTGGGCATTGTGGGCATCGGCGGGCTGGGACATATGGCCATCCAGTTCGCGCGGGTTTTCGGCGCGGAGGTTACGGCTTTTTCGACCTCGGTGGAGAAGGAAGAAGAAGCGCGTGCGCTGGGAGCGCACAACTTTGTGAACAGCCGTGAGTCGAAGACCATGAAGGATGTGGCCGGCTCCATGGATTTTATTTTGAACACTGCCAACGCCGACCAGGAGTGGGGAGTCTATGTGCAGGCGTTGCGGCCTACCGGGACGTTGTGCTTTGTGGGGGTTCCGCCATCGCCGGTCAGCGTGCAGGCGTTTCCGCTCATCAGCGGGCAACGGTCCATCAGCGGCAGCCCAACTGGAAGTCCCTATCGAATCAAGGAGATGCTAGACGTGGCGGCGCGGCACGGGATCAAAGCAACGACCGAATCCTTCCCCATGGCCCAGGCCAACACGGCCATCGACAAGGTGAAAAAGGGTAAGGTACGATACAGGGCGGTGCTGGCCAATTAGGATTTGCCTCATCGGACGATTTTTTCCTGGCATGGACCGCAACTTAATCGCAGGAATGTTGTCTGAGAGAACAGAAGCCGGATGGGAAGATAAGCCCAGGAACCGGCAGTGCTGAGGACGGAGGTTGTCTCCGGTTCCCCGGTCCGATAGAAGCAGGACGGGCAGTTGAGGTCAGCACAAGGAGGATATGATGCGGAGATTCAGGCTGGTTCTGATTGCAATGCTGCTGTTGACGCCGTTCGCGGTGACATCGATGGCCCAGGATGTTGAGGAGGATGTTGGAGTCGGCCCCGCGCTTGTTGCTGCTCCCATGGTTTACGGGCCTCCGGTCTGTGAATGGGGCTATTACGCTTATTATCCCTATGCCTGCGCCCCCTATGGTTATTACGGGCCGGGTTGGTTCTACGGCGGAGTGTTCCTCGGCGTAGGGCCGTGGTACGGCTGGGGCTGGGGTCATGGATGGGGTCATGGATGGCGCGGCGGCTACGGCTATCATGGTGGCTACGGGGTTCGGGGCGTCGCTGCAGGGCGGGGCGCTTCTGCCAACGGTTATCGGGGCGGCGCTGTCAGCGGTGCACGCGGATCGAGTGGCGGCACACGCGGTTATGCCGGCGGCGCGCGCGGAACGAGTGGCGGCACACGCGGTTATGCCGGTGGTGCACGAGGCGGCTCTAGTGGCGGCCATGCGGGCGGCTTCGGTGGCGGTGGCCATGCAGGTGGTGGCGGTGGACACGGCGGCGGCGGACATCGGTAAAAATTGCGACTTTCCTCAGAAAGGCTCGTCTGCTTCGGCAGGCGAGCCTTTTTCTGCGGGATGGAAGTGCAGAACAAGCGAGGAACCGCGGCCTTCGATTACTCGATTTCGCGCACCGGACGATGAGTGGACGCCGCGAGAGTGACCGCCACCACCGCGGCTCCGGCCACTGCAAACATTCCGGGCAGACTCCACTGGATAGCGAAGCCCGCTGCAGCCAATGAAAGCGGAGCAAGTCCTACTGCGGCAAAGATCACTACGCTCATCACCCGTCCCAGCAGAATGCGGTCCACACGCTGCTGGAACCATGCAATCAGTTGCACGTTCATGAACCCCGAGGCGGCGCTCATCACGAAGAGCAGTAACGCCAGCGGCCATAGACGGTGGAAGAGGCCAATGGATGAAAGACAGAGGCCAAGGAAGACGCAAACGGTGAGCAGCAGTAAGCCTCTCCGGCGTAGCTTCCACACTCCGGCCATCAGCATACCCGCCAGTCCTCCCGCGGCCAGCGAAGAGATTAGCAAGCCAAAGGCGGTGGGCGAGCCGAATTGCTTCTTGGATAGAAAGGCAATACCTACGCTGAATGGGCCTGCAATGCAAAAGTTCAACACTGCGGTCACCAGCAGTAACGAGCGCAGCGCCACATCGTTCTTGACATAGAGCAGGCCATCAAGAATAGAGCGCAGCATCTTTTGCGGAGGCGTGGCCGATGCCGCCTGGGGCGGATCGGGCAACTTCCACAGCGCGGCTATTATAAAGAGAAAACTGACCGCGTCGATGAAGAATGCCCATGCGATACCCAGTGAGTTCACGATTATGCCCGCCGGCGCCGGCGCCGCAAGCGTGGTCAGCTGGCTGGTAGCCTGCGAAACAGAGTTGGCCGCAGGCAGTTGTTCGGCATTGACGAGCGAGGGCAGGAAGGTTTGCGCCGCAGGAGCGGCAAAGGCATCCGCCACGCCAAAGAAAAATACCAGCGCGTAGAGCTGCCAGAGCTCCAGTCTATGTGTCCATAGCAGCGCCGCAATAGTCGCTACCAGCACGGTTCGGCAGGATGCTGTTGCCATCATGATGCGGCGCGGCGAGATGCGGTCCGTGACTGCTCCGCCCACGAGCATCAGCACCGAGCGCGGAATCGCGCCAATCATCATGATTCCACCCAGAACCGCCCCCGATCCAGTCAATTGCAGAATCAGCCAGGGCATCGCTACCAAATAGAACTGGTCGCCAATGGAGGACAATCCGCTGCCCATCCAGAGCAGACGAAAGTTCGGGTTGCACAAAGGATGCGGGGGCGTGATTTGGGGCATATCGCTCCTTATGTAAATGATAATATACATTTACATAAGCAAAAGTCAAGTAGGGATTTCGTTCGCCGTCAACCAGTTGATATAAAGGTGTCAATGCCTAAGACGGAAAAGACGCTGGAACCGCAACAGGCTCGCAGCCGGGAGTCCTTACGCAAGCTGTTGAAGGCCACCGCCGATGTGCTCAGTAAGCACGGTGTGGAGGGCGCGACGATCCCGCGTATAGCCAAACAGGCCGGCCTGACGCCGGGGGCGGTGTACCGCCGCTTCCGCGATAAAGACTCGCTGCTAGAGACGGTGGTCCTGGCCATCCTAGAGAATCAGGACAAGGCTGTGCGTGTGGCTTTCACGCCGGAGATGGCCGCCCGGACTCCTCTGCCGGCACTGGCCGAAGAGATTATCAACGCCATGCTGAGCAGCTATAGGATACATACGGGTTTGTTGCGCGCCCTGCGCCGGTTTTCGCAAAGCAAAGAGGGGACCCCCTTCTGGAAGAAGGCGGCCAAGATGGAAGTCCGCACCGTGGAATACATGACGGAAGTTCTAGCAGCAAGCCGCAGCGATATTCAGCATCCCGATCCCCGCTCCGCCATTGCCTTCGCTCTCATGATCGTCATCAGTATGCTGGTGGAACTGGTTCTGAATACACCTGACAACAAGGCCTGGAAAGCGTTGATGCCGAAGGACGACCAAGCGCTCAAAAGCGAGTTGACGCGCGCGTTTCTGAGCTATCTGGGCGTGGAATATAAGGTGTCGTAACCGGGAATAGATTCCGCCATACAGCTATTCCAATGCTGGAGTTCACGATGGCGTGAAATTCGCCAGGCGGTCAGCAATTTGCTCTATTGGGGAAGGACTTCGATGCCCGTCACGGTAGCGTATCCCTCGACGGGAACGAAGTTCAGAAGCAATTTCCCCTGGGCATTCGGCCTCTGGTCCGTGAATTTGCGAATGACCACGTCGGTCTGGCGCGCCTCCCTGACAAGGTTGAAGCTTTTGAGAAGCGCATTTCCGTTGCAGAAGACATCAAAGATATGGGCGACCGTCTCCTTGTTCTCGCCGGAGGGGGATGAGGGCTGGTCCCAATCGGCGTGGCGCACGGCAAAATGCAGCGATACGGAGTATGTCCCCGGCGAAACGGGAATCGCATAAGAAAAGTTACCCCAACGCTCGGTTTCGTAGAGCTCAGGATCATCGGTCCCTCGAACCGGGGCCGTGTATGCCGCGAGTTGTCCACCCTGGAAGTAATTGTCCGGACTCCACCAGTAGCTGTCGTTGGAGTAATAGGGGGTCTGGCGGGCCAACAGGCGCACGGGCCGGATATGTCCCCGGTAGCCAGGCAGAATCTCGATGGCGGAGAGGATGGCCAGCTTGCCGTCCTCGCCGGAAAACTCCAGATGCAGCAGCCCATCCGGCGCGGGCGTGATGTCGGTGAAAACCTTGACGTCGGCGGTGCGGCTGGCTCCGGCATCGGCCGCAACATCGAAGCGGGTCAGCAACGTTCTTCCGTTGGCGCGCACCGTCATCAGTCGGCTGCCTTCTCCGCCTGTTCCAGTGGACTCCGGGTCAAAGACAGTCTCGGCAAAGTGCAGGCGAAGTTCATAGATGCCTTTTTTCAGTGGAATCGCATAGCGAAACTGTCCCTGCCGGCTGGTGCGATAGAAATCCTGATTCTGTGTGCGCCAGATGTGCTGCACGGAGCTTTTTACTGCCGTGCCGCCATCAAACCAGGCATCGGCGCTCCACAGCTTACCTGCATGATCGACGAAGCTGCGACCCTCGCCTGCCAGTATGCGCACCTCTTCGCCCAGAGGCGGGCCAAACTGCGATTCCCCGGGCAGGACGAAGGACTGATTCGATTCTGTCTTCGGCGTGGACAACTTCATCTGATTGATGATCAGCAGAGCGCAGCCGAGACCAAGAGAGAGAAGCGCGAGCGCGGCAACCAGCCACCAGGTCCAGCGGCCTGCTCCGAAAAACCGCTGTCCCACACGCCGGATAGCAGTGCTCTCGACTGCCGGCTGGCTCGATACCCGCAAATCAGCAGGGTGGAACTGGGGAACATATTGTCCCAAAGGAATGACGATATGGAGCCGATGCGATGCGCCTTCGCCGGCGTAGTATTCGGCCAGGCGCTTGCGCAGGCGGTTGGCCTCAACGCGCACAATCGAGTCGGAGTCCTGATCGAAGGAAGGCCCGCGGAGGAAGACTTCGACGCCGACGGAATACTCCTTGATCTGGCCGGCCTGCCCGGCAAAGAGCTTTTCGCATAAGTACGTCAACAGATGTGCGAGCCTGGGTGCGCGAACGAAGCACTCCGAATGAAGCACGGTGTCCAGCTCCGCGCGCTGTGCTTCAATATTGATCTGCACTGGGCCTTCAGTCGCCATGGCTACAATCTCCGGACTGATTGTAATGCTATCGCTTATTGATTGTTTTTCCAGCATTTAACGGTTGAGGAGCCAGAGGAAAACGGCATGTAACGGCTGGTAACCCCTGCTTCTAGCCTCCGATGAGGCACATGGAACCGGATAGCAGTTCGTTGTAAGCTCCTACAGGATATTGAGTTCGGTAGCGCCGGGGATACATTTAACCCTGGCTCAACGGACAGGTAGCAGGTATAGCGTTGTGTACATTTTGCGGAAGATCTCTACTGGGAAGCATGCAGGGAGCAGGGAGCCGGAGCCAGCAAGCGCTCCACCAAATGCTCCTACGCAGGAGAGGTGACACATGAGAAAACTAATGATGATGCTGGCGGTGATGGGCCTGCTGATTGGCGCGAGCGCGTACGGAAAGACAACTCCCGCCTCGCCAGCGGCCAAGATTGAGGCAGCCAGGGTGGCAGAGGAAAAAGGCGACCTGGATCGCTTGCACAAGGAATACGGATCGGCTCTCTCCCACTATCAGTCTGCCGTTCGCGTCAACACCAAGAGCGCTGATCTTTTTAACAAGATAGGCATTTGCGAGATCCAACTGAAGGAACGGTCATCTGCGCGCAAGGACTTTCTCCGGGCGGAGAAGCTCAATCCTACGTTCTTTGCTCCCATCAACAACCTAGGGGTCCTGGACCTTCTGGACGGGAGGTACAGACCCTCCATCACCTACTTCAAACAGGCGCTGGCGCTGGATGAGACCAATGCGCATACTCATCTAAACCTGGCGAGTGCCTGGATGGGGCTGGGCGAAGTCGATCATGCCATGAACGAATACGCCCGCGCCCTGGAGCTCGACGCCGATGTGCTGAGCACCACTCCTGAGGGAACTGTCGCCCAGGTATCGACGCCGGAACAGCGCGCCCGGGTTTCGTTTCTGATTGCCAAGGCGTATGCGAAACGCGGCAATCTCGACGGCGCCCTGGAGTATTTGCGCCGGGCCAAAGAGGGGCACTATCCCGAGATGTCCAGTGTCTACAAGGACCCGGCTTTCACCGCGCTTTGGGATGATCCCCGCCTGACTAAGATCGTCAAGCGGTAGATTGCGCGAGGGCAGCAAGGCGGCCGGCGATGCGCTCGGCGGCAGCAGGATGGGCCTGGGTGCGGGCTGCAATAGCCATGGCATCCAGGCCCTCCTGGCTTTGAAGCAGGCTGGTGAGGGTAGCGAGCAGCTTGCCGGGAATGTCGAGGTCCTGCTCGTCGAGCATCATGGCCGCGCCTGCCTTTACCATCTCCTCGGCGTTGCGGCGCTGGTGGTCGTCGGCGGCGGCGGCAAAGGGGACCAGCAGGGCGGGCTTGCCGGCGGCAGCCAGTTCGGCCACCGTGGAAGCGCCGCTGCGAGCCATCACCAGGCTGGCGTGGGCAAATTGCTGGGGCATGTCGGAGATGAAAGGCTGCACCTGCCAGCGCTTTGGGTCTGCTCCGCTAGAGGTGTAGGCCGCCTGGGTCTGCTCGAAGTGGCGTGCGCCGCTTTGATGGAGAACGGTGAGACTGGGGACGGCGTTGAGCAGCGCCACAATGATGCGGGGCAGATACTCGTTAAAGATGCGCGCGCCCTGCGAGCCGCCGAAAATCAGCAAGTGCGGCGCGGCGTTGGCGGGCGGCGGAGCTAGCGTGAAGAACTCCTGTCGGACGGGAATTCCGGTAACCTCGGCGTTGCGGAACCAGCGGGCTGCTGAAGGAAAGTTGACTGCCGCGGCCTGGACACGCTTGCCGACGAGGCGGTTGGCGAGGCCGGGCATGGCGTTGGGCTCGAAGGCCATGGTGGGGATTTTGAGCCGCAAAGCTGCCGCCATTGCCGGGCCAGAGGCGTATCCGCCTACGCCGAAGACGACGCTGGGCTGGAACTCGCGGATTATTCGTTTGCATGCGTAGATGCTGCGGGGTAGATTCATCAGCGTGCGCAGGCGGGTGACGAGTGAGACGTTCTTGAGCTGGCCTATATCGATGAGGCGCAAATTGAATCCGGCTTCGGGGACGAGGCGCGACTCCATGCCGCGCGCCGTGCCGACGAAGAGCACTTCGGCTGAGTGAGAAGCGACCAGTTCGCGCGCCACGGCCAGCGCCGGAAGGATGTGTCCTCCGGTGCCGCCTCCGGCGATGAGTACGCGCAGATTCGACAAATTTGTTCCTTTCAAGACTCATCCTTGTCTGAGTCAGAGTCGACTGCATCCGAATTCAGGTATATTAATGCTCGCTCGCCAATCGCGAGAGCCATTACGAATAGACCGTACATTACACCCGGAGTCGACGCCGGTATTCCGTTACTGCCAACGAACCACTCTTCTGTCAACCAATTCGGCAGTAAAGGACACACGTAATACGAGAACAACATCGACACCGTTAAGACTGCAAGAAACCCAATGTGGTCATGATAACCGCCGAAAGCCCTTTGATTCTTCGATCGGAATAGAGTGGGGAGTCAAGAAATGAGGCGCCCTCTCTCCCAAATGGAATCAAAAACACGGCAAAGGTGTAGAAAGCCATCACCGCAGTGTAGATCAATAATGCGTGAGGTCGGTGCGGATCAAAATTCATATTGTCACTTTCAGTCTGCCTTCCTGCTGATGTTGAGCAGGATGCCGATGGAGGCCAGGGTGAAGACGAGCGAGGTTCCTCCGGAGGAGATCAGCGGCAGGGGAAGTCCCTTGGTGGGGAGCAGGGCGACGACCACGCTGATGTTGAAGAAGGCCTGCAGCAGGATGGTCATGGTGATGCCGAAGGCGGTGAGGCGGGCAAAGGGATCCTGGGAACGAAAGGCGGTGCGCAGGCCGCGATAGCCGAAGTAGGCAAAGAGAATGAGGAGGACGATGGCTCCGAGGAAGCCCATCTCCTCGGCGATGTTGGCGAAGATGAAATCGGAATAGGGTTCGGGGAGGAAAAAGAGCTTCTGCTGGCCATCCATGTAACCGAGGCCGGTGACGCCGCCTGTTCCAACGGCGATCAGTGACTGGCATGTGTGGTAGCCGGCAGCGCCGATTTCCTTGATTTCCTTGAAATCGCAGGTTGGATCGAGGATGAAGCGCTCGAAGACACGAATACGCTGAAGACGCCAGGGAACCCAGATGAGCAGTCCGGCCAGAACGGGCAGCGTAACACCGAGGCCGATGAGCAGGTACTTCCACGGCAAGCCGGCAAGGAAGAGCATAAGCGCGATGACGCCGGCGAAAACCAGAGCGGTGCCCAGATCGGGCTCTAGTACAACCAGAGCAATAAAAACCAGCGGAATGAGGCTGGCGCGCCAAAGAGTGCTCCATCGGTTGATCTTGTCGAGCCGGGTGGAGAGAAACCAGGCGAGGAAGAGAACCAGCACGAGTTTGGCGATCTCCGAGGGCTGGAGGGAAAAACCGCCCAGACGAATCCAGCGCTGAGCGTTGTTGGATTTGGGAAAGAGGAAAACCAGCCCGAGCAGGATGGTGGTAACGGAGAGAGCGGGAAAGATGAAACGCGGAGATTTATAGAGCGAATAGTCAAGGCGCGACAGAAGCAGCATGAAAGCCAAACCGGCCAGCGCCCAGAGAGCCTGCTTGCCAATGAAAGCATAGGGAGAATGTAGCTTTCCCTGTGCCGCGACGACGGCCGAGGCGGAAAAGACCATGGCCAGCCCCACCACGACGAGCAGCACGGTCGAGAAGAACATCCATTTATCTCCCCCGACACGCTTTGCCATGGATCAACCCTTCAATTCCTTGACGAGTTGCTTGAAAACGCTGCCGCGCTGCTCGTAGTTTTCAAATTGGTCAAAGCTGGAGCAGGCGGGGGCCAGCACCACTACCTCGCCGGGGCGCGCGGCGGCTGCAGCACTTGCGACAGCCTTGTCCATGGTTTCGCAGGAGTGGATGGAGACTACACCGCGCAGATGCGATTCGATCTTGGCCGCTGCCGCGCCAATGGTGTAGACAGCGCTTACGCGCGCGCGTAGCAGATCGGAGAGCTGGGTATAGTCAGAGTTCTTGTCTTTGCCGCCCAGGATGAGATGAATGCCGCCACTAAAGGCGGCGACAGCCTTGGCAGTGGCGTCCACGTTGGTGGCCTTGGAGTCGTTGTAGAATTCGACGCCATTGATGGTGGCCACGTATTCCAGGCGATGCTCGACGGCCTGGAAGCACTCGACGGCGCGGCGAATCACATCGGCAGAAACACCCGCCAAGCGCGCGGCAACCACCGCGGCCAGCACATTCTCCACGTTGTGCGCGCCCTTGAGGGGAATGCCGCTCAGTGGCATTACTATTTCCGTGGTTGCATTTTCGGCGGCGCGATAGACCACATGACCCGACTCCAGCCAGGCTCCTTGCGGGACTGGATGCTCAATGGAAAACCAATAGACCCTGGCGGCTGGGCGCATGGCGGCCTTGACGGTGCGCGGATTATCGGCATTCAGCACCAGAAAGTCTTCGGCAGTCTGCTGGGCAAAGATGCGCTCCTTGACCGCGCAATAATTTTCAAAGCTGCCGTGGCGGTCCAGGTGGTCGGGAGTGATGTTGAGAATCACGGCGATGGATGGATGGAACTGCTCCGTGGTTTCGAGCTGGAAGCTGGAGACCTCGAGGACCGACCAGCTTTCATCGGTACTGGAGTCAATCAGGGCCACGACCGGAACGCCGATGTTGCCGCCAACCAGCGTGGGCAGTCCTGCAGCCTGAAGGGTTTCTCCCAGCAGCGTGGTGGTGGTGGTCTTTCCGTTGGAGCCGGTGACGGCCAGGATTTTGCCTTTGAGGAAGCGGCCGGCCAGTTCCAGCTCGCCGATAACCGGCAAACCGAAGCTCTTAACCTGCGCCAGTTCGGGGGTGTCCAGCGGCACGCCGGGACTGACAACAATCAGGTCCTGTCGGCGGAAGGTGAGCAGGCCGTGGCCGCCGGTCTCGACCATGATGCCCTCCTCGATAAGGGCGGGAATTTCTTTGGCCAATTGATCGGCCGAGCGCACGTCGGAGACGGTTACCACAGCGCCGCGCCGGCGCAGAAACAACGCCGCCGCCAGACCGGATTTTCCCAGTCCGACGACCAGAACTTTTTTGCCTTTGAGTTCCATCATTGAGTCTTATCCTCAGGCTACTTTTATTTTGCGCTACGCGGGCCTTGTTTAACGCAATTTCAGGGTGGTGAGTGCAAACAATGCAAACACCAGGGCGCCGATCCAGAAGCGAACGATGACCTTGGATTCACTCCAGCCCAGTTGTTCGAAGTGATGATGCAGGGGGGCCATCTTAAAGATTCGCTTCTTGTTACGGAACTTATAGCTGCCTACCTGAAGGATGACGGAGACCGCCTCGAGGATGAAGATGCCGCCGATAAAGGGCAGCAACAGCTCCTGGCGGATAATGATGGCGACCGTGCCGATGGCTCCGCCCAGGGCCAGCGAACCTACGTCGCCCATGAAAATCTCCGCTGGATGGGCGTTGTACCAGAGAAAGCCGATGGAGGCACCCACCATGGAGCCGCAAAAAACGGTGAGCTCGCCGACCATGGGCATGCGCTGGAGTTCGAGGTAGTCGGCAAAGACCACATGGCCGCTGACATAAGTGAGCACGGTAAGAGCGCCGGCGGCGACGATGGTGCATCCGATGGCTAGACCGTCCAGTCCGTCGGTCAGGTTGACAGCGTTGGACGTACCGATCAGCACGAAGATGACAAAAGCGATGAAGGGCAGAAAGGCCAGCAGGCCCAGGTGGTGGATGGTGCTGGGCCACGCGTGCCAAAGCAGATCAGGACGCCAGCTCTTGATGAACGGCATGGTCAACTGCGTGGAGAAGAGCTTGAACTTATCCAGAATCACCAGGGAAACGGCGATCATTGCCCCGGCGAGGCCTTGCCAGAACAGCTTTGCGCGCATGGTCAGGCCCAGGCTTCTCTTCTGAATAACCTTGATGTAGTCGTCAGCAAAACCAATTGCGCCAAAAGCCAGGGTGGATAAGACGGCGATCCAAACGAAGGGATTTGCGGGGTCGCTCCAGAGTATGGTGGGCAGCAAAATCGCAATGATAATCAGCACGCCGCCCATGGTAGGTGTGCCCTTCTTCTTCTGGTGCGATTTTGGCCCGTCATCGCGCACAAATTGGCCGATCTGAAACTGGCGCAGCTTCTTAATCATCCAGGGCCCGATAAACAGCGTGATCATCAGCGCCGTGAGAGAGGCAAAGGCGGTGCGTAAGGTGAGGTAGCGAAAGACGCGGAATGGATGAAAGAACGGAAAGAGCTTTTCGTAGAGCAGCCAGTAGAACAAAAGGCCTCCTGAGCCGGCGTGAGGCTGGATTCAGCTTGATTTTACTAGGATGGGGGCGGCAGGAGCGTGGAAAACGCACACTTCGGAGGAGTTCCATGATTCGGGCATATACCAGGCAGGGGGATCAGGAACAGAAACTCGCTTTTACGGTCTCTTCCACCCGGCGCAGCCATGCGGCTCGTTGCTCGGGCGTGCTGGTAATTACGATGCTGAAGGTCTCCCGGACAATGTTCTTCACGCCGCAAAACTCCAGGATGCATTTTTTCCAGAGCTGGTCGAGCGGGTCGCCAAACACGCTCGTCTCACGCTCCGGCGGCGTATTCGAGGTATTGAAAATGATTGCCGTCTGCGCCCGCAACAAGCCTATCGGCACACCTTCGCCGTTATCACCTTCCTGGAAGCTATAAGCCACGCCGGGACGAAAGACGCGATCAATCCATCCCTTCATCATCGCCGGTGGCTGGCCCCACCAGTTGGGATGAATAATGACCAACCCATCCGAACGCCGTAACTCTTCGCAATAGTGGGCCAACTCCCGTGGCGGCTGAGCCTTCGTATCCAGCTCGGAGGGAGTCAACAGCGGATTAAAGCCCTCTTCACAAAGGTCGTGAAAGTAGACGGTGTGTCCGCCGCGCTCCAGCGTGCGGCAGACAGCATGAGCGATGGCGTGATTGAAGCTGCGCCGGTCAGGATGCGCAAGAATGACTGAGATTTCCATAGCGCCGCTACGGCTTTCCCTCCTCTTGCCGTTTTAACTCGGCCTCGAATGCCCGCTCGCGGTCTGCGATGTAACTCTGGTAGCCTGTCGGATCGATAAAAGCGCTGTGGTCGCCGCGCTTCCAGCGCTGGTATTTCTCTTTCATTCCGTAGTAGCTGCCGTGTGCGCCGAGAAAAACGTCACAGGGCAGGCTCTTGAGCACCTGAAAACCATGATGAAAGTCCGCAGCGATCTTCGGATAGGCCTTGTTGTCCACCAGCTTGTAGCCGGGATTCACATTTGGGCTGCCGATGATAACCACGTGGAGCGTCTTGCCGTCTTCGGTTTCATCCAAGGTCCAGGTCGTAGTTCCTTTGGTGTGCCCCGCAGTTAGATGTGCCGTCAGCACCATGCTGCCCAGCTTGACCATATCGCCGTCGTGCAGGACGCGGTCCACCTTCACGGGCGGAAATCTCATCTCCGGCTGGGCTCCGTATTGATAGTCCTCCTTGCCGCCTGATTCCACCACCGGCACATCGGCGTCCATCACAAAATACTTCGCCCCAGTGAGCTTCTTCACCAGCGCGGCACCCGCGCAATGGTCGTTGTGAGCGTGGCTGATAAGCAATATTTTGATATCGGCGAAGCGGAAGCCTAGCTGTTCTACACTATTTTTGATGAGCGGAACGTTCTCTTCAAAGCTGCTGTTGATGAGAATGTTTCCCTGCTGCGTGACGATAAGATATGAAGCCAGATCCTCGCTGCCGACATAATAGAGATTGCCCGCGATGTGGTGGGGCGGAAAAGGCCTGGTCCAGGACGGTGGTTTCTGAGCCGCAAGCCAAGCAGTATAAGCGAGAGTCACAAACAGCGCGATGCAACCGCTCAATCTCCGAAGATTCACTCCCACTCCCCAACTGAAATTCAGTTATTGATCGCCTCGATAGCCCGCTCCAGATGCACGCCGCGGGAACCTTTCACCAGCACCACATCGCCTTTGCGCAGATTCTGCTTGAGCCAGCGGCCTGCGGCCTGGGCATTGGGCAAAAACAGCGCGGCTACACCGCCTTTGCAGGCGGCAATGGCCACTTGTACGGCGTTGCCCTGAACGCCGACGACCAGGTCGATTCCGGCCTCGGCAGCGGCGCGTCCGGCTTCGGCGTGCAACGCGGGGCCGTGCTCGCCCATCTCGAGCATCTCGCCAGCAATCAGAATTCTGCGCTTGGCGGGCCTCGCGGCCAGGGTGCGAATCATGGAGCGCAGCGCCTCGGGGTTGGAGTTGTAGCAGTCGTTGAGAATCGTCGCGCCTTTGATTTCGAGGACTTCGCCGCGCTTGTCGCCGGCTGTGAGCGATTGGAGCGCGATGGCGGCTGCCTCCAGATCGACTCCCGCTTCAAGCGCAACCGCCAGACCGGCCAGGACATTCATGGCGTTGTGCGCTCCCAGCAGGTTGAGCGTGAGCTGGCCCGCGCTATCCCCGTCGCGATAACTCATGTGCAGACCGGCCAGATCCTCCTTCGCTTCGAGAAGCTGCAGATTGGCGCAGGGACCGGCGCCAAAGTAAACCGCGCGTCCGTGAAAGTCGCGGCCAAATTGCGAGACGTAGGGATCGTCGCAGTTGAGAAAGATCGCGCCATTGTCCGGCAGCGCGTCTACTAACTCGAATTTCGCGCGGGCGATGCCGGCCTGGCCGTCGGCAAAGTTCTCTATGTGCGCTGTGCCCACGTTGGTGATCACGCCCCAGTCAGGCGCGGCAATCAACGCCAGTGCCGCGATTTCACCAGGGTGGTTCATGCCCATCTCGATCACCGCAACCTCGTGCTCGGGTTCGAGGCGCAACAGTTGCAGAGGCAGGCCAAAGGCATTGTTGAGATTGCCCTGGGATTTGAAGACATTGAATTTTGCGCCAAGGGCGGCGGCAATCGCTTCCTTGGTGGTCGTCTTTCCAGCCGAGCCGGTGACGGCCACCACGCGCTTGCCCCACTGGCGGCGAACGTGCGCGGCCAGGGCCTGGAGGGCGATGAGCGGGTCTTCGGTGATGAGCAGCGGCGCGGCCAGCGCGGCGTCAGGCAGTGTGGCTACCCTCGCGCGCGAAACCACCGCAGCCACAGCGCCGCGCTCAATGGCGGCGGCGACGAAATCGTGGCCGTCGTGCCGCTCTCCGCGCACGGCAAAGAACAATTCGCCCTCGGCCACAGTACGCGAATCAATCGAGTAGCCGCGCGCCACCAGCGCTCCGGCGTTCGCCACACTGGCCGGCGCCTCCAGCACAGCGCCCGCGCCGATAGCTGCTTCTGCGAGTGTGAGCTTCATTTAATTCCACCATAGCCCATTTCGCCGAGCGCCGAAAGAGCAATCTCGACATCATCAAAAGGAATCGTTGTGAAGCCGAGAATCTGCACCTTTTCGTGGCCTTTGCCGGCAATCAGAACCACATCGCCAGGCTTGGCCTCACGAAGCGCCATGCGGATGGCGGTGGTGCGATCCGGCTCGATGGTGTAGCAAACTGGATTGCCGAGGGGGCTGGCCTTCAGCCCCGGCTCAATCTCGGCCAGAATCGCCAGCGGCTCCTCTGTGCGGGGATTGTCGCTGGTGGCCACCACGAAGTCGCTTCCCTGACCCGCAGCCAGGCCCATCTTCGGCCGTTTGGTGCGGTCGCGGTCGCCGCCGCAGCCGAAGAGCGTGATAACGCGGCCGCCGGTTTGCGCCGTCATCTGCCGGGCAAGAGTTGTTAGATTGAGCAGCGCGTCGTCGGTGTGGGCGTAGTCCACTATGACGGTGAAGGGCTGGCCGGCATCAATGGATTGAAAGCGGCCAGGAACGGGCTGGAGGCGGGGAACGAACTCGACCAGATCGGCAAAGGGCACGCCGCGTGCGTGAGCCGCAGTGAAAGCAGCTAGCAGGTTGAGAATGTTCACCTCGCCGGCCAGCCGCGAAACGACTTTGGCTGAGCCGGCGGGGGTTTCGAGTTCGAGCACTGCGCCAGAGGGCGTGAGCGTGTAAGAAGCGGCGCGCCAGTCGCCCTGGCTAATTCCGTATGTCTGGACCTCGGCGCCAGCCTTCGCGGCTACAGAAGCGAGTTCGGGAGCACGAGGGTCGTGCGCGTTGATAACGGCGACGCGCGGAACCGGGTAGACCGTGCCGTCGAAGAGCAGCCGCTTGGCGGCAAAATACTTTTCCATGGTCTGGTGATAGTCGAGGTGGTCGCGGGTAAGGTTGGTGAAGACGGCCACGTCGAAGTTGACCCCAGCCGCGCGGCCCTGGTCGAGGGCGTGACTGGAGACCTCGGTGACCAGCTCGGTAGCTCCGCGAGCAACTCCCTCGGCCATCAGCTCAAAAAGATCGCGCGATTCGGGAGTGGTGTGAACAGATGGGCGCACTTCGCCGGCGACGTGATACTCAATGGTGCCGACGAGTACGGTCTTGCGTGCAGCGGCGTTGAGTAGTGCCTCGATTAAAAACGCAGTGGTCGTCTTGCCATTTGTGCCTGTAATCCCCGTAGCCACGAGCTGGCGCTCCGGGTGTCCAAAGAAAGCTGCCGAAGCCTGGGCCAGCGCGCGGCGGCCGTGCTCGACCTCCAGGACCGGCAGTCCCGGCGCGAAGACCAGCAGATGGTCGAACTTCTGCGACGAGTCGGTGATGACGCCCAAAGCCCCCGCGGCGATTGCCTTCTCGACGTAGCGATTGCCATCGGTCGAGCCGCCCTTCATGGCCACAAAAACCGAGCCGGGCTGAACCTTGCGCGAGTCGTACTCGACGCCCGTCACCGGCTGGCTGGAATCTCCACCTGCACCCACTGCTGTAACTTCCGCAATCAATTCCTTCCAGTTCATCACGGATTCCATTGTAGATTGCTGGACGCCATTCGATTTATTAAAGTCTATTTCAGAGAATTTTGGCGCTTTTTGCAAAACAAAATCAGCCTCTTGACATGCAACCATTTAGTTGCCTAATATAACGCAATGGGCGCAGATGTAGACAAGGTCTTCAAGGCGCTGGCTGCCCCCGAACGCAGGCTGTTGCTGGATCGGCTGCGGGCGCAGAACGGACAAACCCTGGGACAGCTTTGTCAACACCTGGAGATGACCCGGCAGGCAGTGACGAAACATTTGAAGTTGTTGGAGGAGGCCACGCTGGTGGTCGCCATTTGGCGGGGCCGCGAGAAGTTGCACTACCTGAATCCCATGCCGATTCACGAGATTGCAGAGCGGTGGATCGACAAATACGAGCGGGGACGCCTGCGCGTCCTCGCTGAACTCAAATCAAAACTGGAGGGAGAAAACAATGGCTGAATCTCAGTTTGTGTATGTGACATATATCCGCACCACGGCGGAAAAGTTGTGGCAGGCACTAACGGAGCCCGAATTCACCCGGCAGTACTGGTGCAATACAACGCAGGAGTCGGAATGGAAGCCGGAGGCATCGTGGCGGATTGTGACACCCGACGGGCGTACAGCCGATAGCGGCGAGATAATTGCGGTTGAACCCCAGAAACGCATGGTTTTCACCTGGCGTCATGAGCTCGACGACGATTTACGCGCCGAGGGTTACTCCCGCCTGACTTATGATCTCGAGCAGAATGGCGAGACCGTCAAGCTCACCGTTACTCATGAAATGGGCATGAGCGAATCGGAGTTGATCAAGGCTGTTTCGACCGGTTGGCCGCCGATTCTTTCCAGCCTTAAAAGTCTATTGGAAACGGGCCAGTCGCTGGAAGCAACCCGCCGCTGGCCGGAGGATATGTAGACAGCCCGCTTTGCGGGAAAGCGCCTCAGCGTCCGCAGCGTACGACAATCGTTGTTCCAGGCGCTACCATGGTGCCCGTAACGGGGGCTTGTTCGCGCACGGTGCCGTTTCCGGTGATTTGTACTTCCAGGCCAGCTGCGGCAGCCTGCTCGATGACCTTGCGCACCGGCAGTCCGATCAGCGAGGGAACGCGCAGGTTTGTTTCGCTTGCAACGATGACCGTTTTGGTGGTCTGCTGCGGCGGCTGCGGGACGTTGGGTTTGGTATTAGCGGCAGCGATTGGGAGCTGAGCGTTGGGTTGCGATGCGTCTGCGGCGGCAGGCTGGGTTGAGGGCACGGGCTGACTGGCGGATGTGCGCAGGGGGTCGTCGCTGGGCAGGTCGTTGGCCGCAGCGTATAGGGCGTTGATGTCGGCGCTCTGCACATGAGCATCGTCTTCTTTCACCTGCAAATCTGCCTTGGTTAAAGCGCTATACCGGCGCAGATCGATATCGTGGGGCACGGCGAGATATTCCAGCACCTGCTGCGCCACCTCGGCAAAGACCGGCGCGGAGACAGTGGCGCCATAATAATCTCCCTGGGGTGAATCGATAATCACGGCCACGGCGATGACCGGATTATTGACCGGAGCGATGCCGGCAAACGAAGCAATGTGCATGGTCTTGGAGTAGAGGCCGGTGGCTGGATCGATCTTTTGCGCAGTGCCGGTCTTGCCGCCGGAGGAGTAGCCGTTGAGTTGCGCTCTTTTACCGGTGCCGTAGAGGACCACGCCCTCCATCATCTTGCGCATTTGAGCGGCAGTCATGGTGGAGAGAACACGGTGCGCTCCGGGAGGCAGTGGATCAGGCAGCTCGCCGCCCGGTTTGAACGCCTGCGGCGCGGCTGGCGTTTTACCATTGGAGGCGCCATCGACCTGCCCCGGCATCAGCACGTGGGGCGGCAAGTAAACGCCTCCATTGGCAATGGTAGAAACCATGGAAACGAGCTGAATCGGCGTGACGCCGATCTCCTGGCCGATAGCGACTGAACCGATGGATGAGGGGCTCCATTTGTTCACCGACTGAAGCAGCCCGCGGGTTTCGCCGGGCATCTCTGCGCCGCTTCGGCTCCCGAAGCCGAAGTCGCGGATGTACTGGTAGAAGCGGTTCTGGCCAACTTTCAACGCCATTTTGATGGCGCCCACATCACTGGATTCTTCCAGCGCTTTATGCACGGGAATCACTCCGAAGTGTTCGCCCTGGTTATCGTGAATGACGCGGCCCGCCAGCGTAATCTTGCCTCCCTGGCAATCTACCATGTCATCGGGCGCGGCCTGATGTTGATCGAGCGCCGCCGCGTAGGCAATTAGTTTGAAGGTCGACCCCGGCTCGTAAACGTCGCTGACGGCGTGATTACGCAACATCTCCGGCGTGGCGCGGCGGAATTGGTTGGGATTGAATGTGGGGCGGATGGCCAGCGCCAGAATCTGGCCGCTATGCACGTCCTGGACGACCACGGTGCCGTTGGCCGCATGAGTACGCTCCATTGCGTGGTCCAACGCCCGCTCAGCCATGAACTGAATATTCTCGTCGATGGTCAGCACCAGGTTGCGGCCCGGCTGGGGTTCGCGTTCGCTGGAACCGAGCACGTGGCGGCGCGCATCCAGGGCCGTATACATGCGGCCGGGAACGCCATGCAACTGCGGCTCAAACTTCTGCTCCAGGCCGCCCAGGCCTTTGTCGTCCATGCCCACATAGCCCAGAACTTGCGCGGCGATCTCGTTGTCCGGGTAGAAGCGCTGAAACTCCTTCAGTATATAGGCGCCTTTGAAGACACTTGTGAGGCATGGGTCATTTGAAATGAATTTGTGTTTGTCCGGAGCGCAAGGATCTATCTGCGCGTGAACGCGGGCGGCCACATCCGGCGTGACGCGGCGGGCGACCCATGCAAAATTGCGCGCTGCATCCAGGCGGGCTGCAATCTGCTCCTCGGAGGTCGATGCATCATTGGGGTCAGTATGTACGATTGCGGCCAGAGCATGGGCGGCCGCTTGCTTATCCGCAATCTCGGTGGGCACGGCAAAGATGGAGTCCACTTGCACCGTCATGGCCATTTCGCGCAGGTTGCGGTCATAGAGCACGCCACGCTGCGGAGCCACGTCGAAGGTGTGCTGCTGCTGCTGCCTGGCGCGCTCCAGGAATTCAGCGTGGTACACCACCTGAAGCCAGAAGAGGCGAAGAGCAATCAGAATGGCCCAGGAGAGAAAGAACAGGCAGATAAACCAGAAGCGCGCCCGCTTGAGCGGCATCACGCGTGGCGCGGGGTTGTGATTCCGGCTAGGTCGGACGGTGAACGGCATTTGCAATCGCTCCGTGATTAGCTCTTAGCTGCTAACTTCTAGAAGCTGGTAGCTGTTCTTTGAGGAACAGCCTGCGCAAGGGCTGGAGCGGAGGCGTCGGCAGCGGCAGCGGGATGAACTACCTGGCCGGGTTGCGGCTCGGCAAGGCCCTGCTCTCGGGCCATTTTGTCGATGCGGCCGGGCTGCGTAAGCTGAGCCTCCGTCAGGCGCAGCTCTCGATTCTCTTCGCGCAATTGATCACGCAGATGCTTCTCCGACTCAATCCTGTAACCGCTTTCGATGGCGCTGAAGTGTTGCAAACCATAGACCATGAACAACGATAAGAGAATGGTGCAGGCCGCGGAGAACAGTCGAATCTGGCGAGTACGCGCCGGATCGGGCGCCTTGACCAGGCGGCTGTTGTCAAAGTTCTTGGGGAAGGTAAACTCCGGCGTGCGCATGCAACGTCTCCGCTGAGCTTGCAGGGCCAGCAGCTCCGCATTGCGCTCTGCGATGCGCGCGCTCCAGCTTTTTCCAACGTCGAGATAGGTTGTTGCACATGCCGCCATGGTTTCCTCCTCAGCCTCTAGTTGCCGGCTATCCTCTCCGCCGCCCTCAGCTTCGCGCTTCTGGAGCGCGGATTGCGTTCTAACTCATCTTGGCCAGCGGTAACTGGCTTCTTAGTGAGAATTTCCCAGATACCCTGCCGCGCGCCTTCGCGCAGGCTGTCTTTTACGATGCGGTCTTCGAGCGAATGAAAGCTTATGGCCACTAATCTTGCGGAGGGCTTAAGCAACTTAGGTGCGGCCTCCATCAAAGCGCGAATCTCATCTAACTCGTGATTTACGTGAATACGGATCGCCTGAAATGTTTTTACAACTCCTGCGCTTATTCGCTCATGTTTCATAGCTGGGGCGGCTGATGTTACGATTCGAGCTAACTGACCCGTGGTTGTAACAGGCCGCCCGCGAACTATGGCTCTGGCGATTCTCCGCGACCTCCTTTCCTCTCCGTATTCGTAAATAAGGTCCGCTAGCTCACTTTCATTGGCCTCATTTACCACTTGTTCGGCGGTTAGCCCGGGGCATGAATTCATGCGCATCAATAACGGACCGTCCGCCATGAAACTAAATCCCTTTGCAGGCTCGTCCAGTTGCATACTGCTAACTCCAAAGTCTGCAATCAACCCATCCACGGAAGCCGGTTGCAAATGACCTGCAACTGAGCTGAATGCTTCGCCGATCAAAGTAACTCGCGGCGCATGACTGCCTAACTCCCCGCAAACCTGGTCTAACTTCTCTTTGGCCAGTTGCATTGCATCGGTGTCCCATTCAAATCCGATCAGATGCCCTTCAGCTCCCAGCAACTTAGCAACCCCGGCTGCGTGTCCGGCCAGACCCAGCGTGCAGTCCACAACCGTGGACCCTGGACGCACATTAAGAAATTCAATCGCTTCTTCAAAGAGCACCGGCGCATGTCGTTCGTTCGTTATCGTCATGCGCTCCCCCTGTGGGGTCATCCCTGTACATTGCGCGGCTTGAGAATCGGCGCTAAGGTCCGGAGATTCTCAGGTGTCAACGCATTAACCTTCAAACTCTCTTCAAGATTCTTGAGGTTGTGAACTTCCAGGTGATTCAACTTGCCGCGAACCGCAACTTCCGCATCCAAACTGGCTTTTCCGCGCAAAATCTGCGGCAGTTGCAGCCGAGCCTGTTTGTCCATTTCCACTTGCTGGCCGTAATAACTGGTCTGGTCCAGATATTTTTCCGCTGCATCGTCGGTGACGCTTAATTCAGACAAGAGCTTTTCCTGCTCTTCCCACTCCGGCAATGGCCAAATCTGCGCGCTCAGGCCATCCATCGAGGTGATATAGAACTGCGTAATTTGCGCATCATCGACAATTTTCTTGAACGGGCCGGGGAGTTTGAGCCTCCCGCCGTCTTCGACCTTTGCCGGATGATTACCGCGAAACGCTTCCATACCTGTCAGCCTCTTCCGTATCTCCTGCCACTGCTTGTGCCTTGCCACTACCGGCCTGATGTGGTTTGCAAGGCTGGTTCTCTCTGCCGATAAGTCACCTAAAAACTGTTCGAAACGGAGAAAAGGCGATTAGACTTGCAGATGGGCCAGAGTAGCGCTTCTGCCCCTCTGAGCTCCTTGAAACTCCTTTTTACTCCGTTTGACTCCATAGACGGAATAGTACCGTGCTTTGGGGCGCACGTCGAGAGAAAAATCGCTGGAATGTGAAATAAAAATGCTGGAAGTTGGAGAATCTAAAAGACGATTGCTGGATATACCACTAATAGTCTAATCAATTTCAGTTACCGCAATATATAGTAGTTATTGCTTTGGGTCAGGCAATTGACAGGAGCAGCCGCCTGTGATAGAGAACAAAAAGCGAAAGTCGTAAGTATATGTGCTTCTGTTTGCAACAAGCCTTCGTTACTCATCCTGCTGACTGCTACTTGTACGGTGATTACGCCTTGCGTGCGTCAACACCAGCTTCAAGAGATAAACGAATACCAATACATTCACCGTCAGCAGGCTGACGCGGATCAGCGTGAGCCGACGGAAGATCTCGAAGACCTCCCAGGGCAGGAAGGAGGCCGTGATGGCCAAGGTGAGGTACTCGGCCCAGGTCTTTTCGAGATACAGGCCGATTCCTTCCACCAGGTCAAGGCCTGCGTAGATAAAGACCACCTCGCCAATCCGCTTCAGAAGCCGGTCGTCGAGGATGGAGGACTTGATTAGGAGGAAGTTGATGAACTTGGACTCGGGATTGAAGCGCAGGTGGTTGGCCAGCCAAGTGAGTTCATCGCCAATGTCCTTATGCAACAGGCGAAAGAGGCCCACGCCCATGGCAAAAAAGAGCAAGGCTTGTCCCAGTTTGAAGGCGGCGATGAGCACGAGGCCCGTATTGTGCCGCCGATGCGGCGGAGAGAGCCGGGATGGGGAGTCAGTCATGGCTTTGGGGAAGTCCGCGCAACGCTCCTGCCTGTCTCTACGTTAACCGATGCACGGCGTTCCTATTCTCTTATCGGCTGGGAAGCTGAATCAATTGAGCGGGCAAGTTTCAGTGTTTCAGGTCCAGCAGTTTTTCGCGATCGATCACATTGCCGTCCATGATGAGGACGGAAATGCGGCGGGCATTCCAGATGTTCAGCGTGGGGTCGGCATCGACAACTAATATGTCTGCCCGGCGTCCAGGGGTGATTTGTCCCAATTCGTTCCAATTGAATTGGAGGCTGTAATTGTTGGTGGCGGCGGCCAGCGCTTCGCGCGGCGAAAGTCCCAGGCGGACGAGCAGTTCCAGCTCGGTATGCATGGAGATGCCGGGCAAGGAACCTTGTACTGGCGCTCCGGAGGCGGCCAGGTAGTGCGGATATGCGGAGAACAGAGTCTCATTGATATTCCATAGACGCAGAACCGACTGGTCAGCCCTTTTGCGCAGACTTTCTTCCATGTAACGCACTCCTGCCGCGGGCAAATGCCGGGTCCAGGATGCGAGTGGATATTCCATCTCTCCCGTTTCGAGATTGGCGTGGTTGTATACGCGGGCCGGATCGAGCAGCGCCGCGGCTGGCTCCTTCCACAGGTTGCGATGCTGCGGCAATTGCGTGTAATAAACGCTGAAGGTGGGCATGAGCGCGGCGTGATGGGCAGCCAGGAAGCTGGCGTAGTCACGCAGATGCGAGTCGGTGGGGGGCACGCGCTCGGCGTAGTCGTAGGCTGTGGTAGCGGCCATGCCCTCGGAGTCTTCCACCAGCGGCCGATGCAACTCATCGGGGATAACGCCCAACTCATAGCGGCCCATGTGGACAAGCGCATCCACGCCGGCCTCGACGCCAACATTGTAGGGTGTGGCAACGAATTCGCCATAGGTGGCCAGACCCATCTGATGGGCGTGTGCGATGATCCACTGGGCGTTGGCGGCGGTGATATTGTGGCCCAGCCAAAGGGCGCGCGTTCCCAGACGTGCTGTGTCGGTGAGCTGACGGAGGGTGTCTTCAGGGCTCAGTTCGGCCGGACGGCCGTTCACACGAAGCTTGAGAACCCATTCCGGACGTTTGGCCAACAGACTCCAGTTATCAGTTGAGCCGATCGAGTCCATCAAATAGATGTGGGGACTGGGCGAGGCTGAAAAATCGATGACGCCGCGGCGCAAGTCGCTCACAGTGACCACGGTGGTGACGCCCATATAAAGGTAGGCGCTGGCTTGGCCCTGCGAGTTCATGCCGGCAAAGCCGTCGATGAGCCCGGGAATAAGAAACTTGCCGGTGCAATCGATAACCCGCGCGCCCTTGGGGATGGAGACGGCCATGCGCGAGCCTACATCCGTGATGCGGCCATCGCGAACGATTACGATGGCGTCCGGCAGGTCTTTTGCAGATGCGCCCCACCTCGTCACGTCCACTACCGTGCCGCCGGTCAGCACCAGTGGAACCGAGGACGGGGACTGAGGCTCAAATAGCTGCGGCGCCTGCGGCCAGGCAAGTTGTGTGGCCAGCATCAATGCAACCACACCCAGTGAAAAGTGACGGGAAGCTCTCATAGAAAAAGTGGTCTTTTGAGGATTGTCGCATAACGGCGCGACGGCGCGGAGCCTGCGCAGGACTCTGCCCACGACATGAGCATCTACGTTACCATGGCTGCAACACGTTATGGACTTTTCAGGCTGCGACATAACTCCTTGGTGGCAATCATTCACTTGCTTTGAAAGGGCGTGGCTTGAGTCTGAGCCGGTCAGGCAGTGCTTGCTTTCTTGCGCCGGGTGAGTATGGAGGACTTGCGGCGGTCCTTACTGGCGTGGTCAATCTGCTTCCAGAAACCAACAAAGTAATCGATGGCGGAGATGGCGGAAACCAGCACCGTGAAGTAGATGGCGGCAATGGCAATCCACCTGACCGGAATAATGAGTGCGCCGATCTTCCACTGGCTCCAGCCATGGGCCAGGATGGCTGAGACCACGCACACGATCTGGATAACGGTCTTGAGCTTGCCCAGGTCGCTGGCCTGGATGGTGAAACCCTCCGACGAAGCAATGGAGCGCAAACCGCTGATGAGAAACTCGCGGCCGATGATAACCACCACGATCCAGACCTTGACAACATCGGGGTTGTAGGCCACCAGGGCAATCAACGCGCCGGCCACCATAATCTTGTCAGCGATGGGGTCCAGCAGCATTCCCAAGGTGGTGACCTGTCCTCGTCTGCGGGCCAGGTAGCCGTCCAGGCCGTCGGTGATGGAAGCCAGCACGAACAGGACCGAGGCTGTAATCTCCTGTGCGCCATGAGCATGCCAGGGAAAGTGCGGCGTCAGAATCCACAGAAACAGCGGGATCATGACGATGCGGCTCATGGTGATGGAGTTGGGCAGGTTCATGCAGTCGCGCCATACTTTCGCGTGTCTGGAGGCGTGACTCCATTATTGCACTGCGGACTGGAGCGTTGTTTCGCGCACTGATTTGCTCCGCGCAACGAAACGAAAGCGGGAGAGCCCTAAGCCCCCCGCTTGGTTGTTATCGCAGTCGCTCCGATCCGAGATCATCCGTGCGAGCGCATAGCGAGCGTCTGCCCCACCGCAGGTGGTGGTTATGCGTAGATGCCGCGCTGGCGGATGGTTTGCGCAACCCGATCAATGGCCAGCATGTACGCGGCGATGCGGTTGTTGACGTTGTGCGCCTCGGAATAACGCACCACATCGTCGAAGCTGTCGCGCAGGATGGTCTCCATCTGCTCGTTGACGACAGCCTCCTTCCAGAAGTAGCCCTGGCGATCCTGCACCCACTCAAAGTAGCTGGCGGTCACGCCGCCGGCGTTGGCCAGGATATCGGGCATGATGAAGATGCGCTTCTCGGCGAGGATCTCATCGGCTACCGCTGTGGTGGGGCCGTTGGCGCCCTCGACGACGACCTTGGCTTTGATCTGGCCCGCATTGCGGCTGGTTATTACGTTCTCGCGAGCCGCGGGGATGAGAATCTCGCAATCGGAAACCAGCAGCTCATCACTGGGCGTGGCCTCGGCTCCGCCAAAGCCCAGGATGGTGTTGTTGCGGCGCTTGTAGTCCAACAGCTGGTGAATGTCGATGCCCTTGGGGTTCGACAAGCCGCCTTCGAACTCCGCTATGCCGACGATCTTGTAACCGCGCTCCATCATCAGGCGGGCGGCATTGGCGCCCACGTTGCCGAAGCCCTGGATGACCACCCTGCAGCCGTCGATGGACATCTTCAGGTAGCGCATGCTCTCGTCGCAGATCACCTGCACGCCACGTCCGGTGGCCTCGGTGCGGCCGCGCGAGCCGCCAAGGTTCAACGGTTTGCCAGTCACTACACTGGTCACCGTGTGCCCCTGGTGCATGGAGTAAGTGTCCATGACCCAGGCCATGGTCTGCTCGTTGGTGTTCATGTCGGGCGCGGGAACGTCCTTTTCCGGCCCGATGATGTCGATGATCTCCGAAGTGTAGCGGCGGGTCATGCGCTCCAGCTCGCCCCGGCTCATATTTTTGGGGTCACAGATGACCCCGCCCTTGGCGCCGCCGAAGGGGATGTTGACCACCGCGCACTTCCAGGTCATCCAACTAGCCAAGGCGCGCACTTCGTCCAAGGTCACGTCGGGGGAATAGCGGATGCCGCCTTTGCCGGGACCGCGGGCAATGGAATGCTGCACGCGGAAGCCGGTGAACATCTCCATGTGGCCGTTGTCCATGGCGACCGGGAAGTGCACGATCAGCTCGCGCGCGGGCATGCGCAGCATCTTCCACAAACCATCTTCCAGATTCAGCTTGCGCGCCGCAAAGTCAAATCGTGCCGCCTGGGCTTCCCAGGGATTGATCTCCTGCTCAAGGGTTACAGATGCCATAGATTTCTCCAATTCCGATTACCTGCCTTCCCGGCGATGCTGCGGGGAAGACATCCATCAACCATGATAGACGCGGAAGCCGCACGGCGCAGCCACACATTACACTGAAACTGTGAAAGCTTCTACCAATTCGGTCCAGCCCAGCCGCAAGGAGTTCCTGGCGCTTGCCAAGGAGCACACGCTTGTTCCTGTCTGCCGCACGCTGACCGCCGACCTGGAAACGCCGGTCTCGGCTTTTCTGCGCGCCGCCTGGCCGGAGCGGGAATGTTTCATGCTGGAGTCTGTGGAGAATGGCGAGCAGGTGGGCCGCTATACATTCATCGGCCTTGCTCCCTTCAAGCGGATAGTGGCGCGGGGGCGCGAGATTACCATCACCGAGGGCCGCAAGGTTGTCCAGGTCGAGGGCGACATCTTCGCCGTGCTGCGGCGCGCACTCAGCGGCCACAAGCCGGCGCGGCTCCAGGGCTTGCCGCCCTTCACCGCCGGTGCGGTGGGATTCTTCTCCTACGATGCCGTGCGCCAGATCGAGCGGCTGCCTGTGCTGGCCAAGGACGAGTTGGGCGTTCCCGACGCCTGTCTGCTCTTCTTCGATGAGGTGCTGGCCTTCGACCATGTGCGCAAGGAGATCTGGCTGGTGGTGACCGCCGACGTAACGCGTGGCAAGCCAGCCAACGCTTACGACAAAGCCGTGGCCCGGCTCGACCGGCTGGAAAAGCGGCTCTCCCAGCCGCTGCCCCTTCTGGCCGAACACAAAGCCAAAGGCAAGCTAGAGGTGCGCCACCGCACGGCGAAAAAAGATTTTCTGGCTGCCGTCAATCGCACCAAGGAGTACATCAAGGCAGGCGATATTTTTCAGGCCGTCATCGCGCAGCGCTTCGACGTTGTACCGGAAGCTGACAGCTTCCAGGTCTATCGCGCCTTGCGCACGGTGAACCCCAGCCCTTATATGTTTTTCCTGCGCTTTGCGCCGGAGGGGCCGTTGGGCGCGCAATCGGACGAAGCAAAAAAGCTTTCCAAAAAGGGAAAAGCGCCCACGGCGGAGACCCTAGAGTTAGCGGGCTCTTCACCGGAGATGCTGGTGCGCGTGCATCAAGGCAAGGTGGATTACCGGCCCATCGCCGGCACGCGCCCGCGCGGAGCCACGGAGGCCGATGACCAAGCCCTGGCCGACGAGATGCTCTCCGACGAGAAGGAACGCGCCGAGCACGTGATGCTGGTGGACTTGGGCCGCAACGACGTGGGCCGGGTGAGCCAGTTCGGCTCGGTGAAGGTGGATCGTCTGATGTTCGTCGAGCGCTACTCGCACGTGATGCACATCGTTAGCAGCATCGAAGGCACGCTCAAGCCCGAACTCACAGCAGTCGACGCCCTGCGCGCCTGCTTCCCCGCCGGCACGCTCTCGGGCGCGCCTAAGGTGCGGGCCATGGAGATTATCGAGGAACTGGAGCCTGCGCGGCGCGGAACCTACGGCGGCGCGGTGCTCTACGCCGATTTCAGCGGCAACCTCGACTCCTGCATCGCGATTCGGTCGATGCTGGCCATGGGAGGCAAGGGTTATGTGCAAGCCGGCGGCGGCATCGTGGCCGACTCAGTGCCCGAGCTTGAATACCAGGAGTCGCTCAACAAGGCCAAGGCCGTGATGCGGGCCATTGAGCGGGCGCGGGAGATGTAAACTGATTTGCAGAGGTGAGATGATGCGGAAATTCATTCTTCTTGTAATGTCGTTGGTAGTGATAACTCCCTGCTATGCTGCCGAGCATAGTGTCACTGTCGAGCAGTTGAAACAGATGCTGGCCGCGCAGCAAACGGCCGGCAAAAACGATGGCGATCGCGCGCAGCAGCTCATCTCCCTGGAATTGACCGAGCAATTGACCCAGCCTACGCTGGACAGCATTACTGCGGAGTTCAAGCCCGGCCCGAAGACCGTCCTCTCGTTGAAGTTGCTCGCCGATTCCTCAGCATTTCTTGAGCCACCGGCTGGCGAATTACTCGCTAAAGCCCCGCCGACAGTCGCTGAACAGCGGACCATGCTGAAATCCGCCATCAATTTTATCGGAGTCACTCTACACCATATGCCGGACTTCCTGGCGACGCGCCTCACCGACAGCTACGATAACACCCCCCTGTCGGTGACTCACAGTGGCTGGGCTCCGCACACGGATCTGCATCCGGCGGGAACCTTCAGCCATCATATCGTCTATCGCAACGGACAGGAGGTCTTGGACCGTCAGTCGGATTCCTCTGGCGCCAAGCCCAAGAACGAGCCCACGCCCGTGGGGCTGACCTCGTTTGGTGAGTTTGGCCCGGCCCTGGGGGTCATCATCTCCGACGCATCCAAGGGCATCCTGAAGTGGAGCCACTGGGAACAAACGGCGGCAGGCCAGGTTGCTGTCTTTCATTTCGAAGTGCCACAAGCGGCTTCGCACTACACGGTGGATTACTGCAATATGAAGGGCTCACAACTTGTCAATGTCGGTCCCGGCATTGTACCCTCGGGAGTCGACGCAGACTGCTACCACGGAACGCCCAGCTACCACGGGAACCTGTATCTCGATCCAGCCACCGGCGTTGTTTTGCGCGTCACCATCGAGTCGGATCTTAAGCCCTCCGACCCGATCATGCGCGCCGCCACCTCGGTGCAATACGGCCCCGTCGAGATCGGCGGCAACAGCTACATCTGCCCCGTGCACAGCATCGCGATCTCCTTGACCAAGTCTCATGCCAAAGGAGATATGAGCGATAGGGAAGTTCTGCGCATCAATGAGGTCAGTTTCACCGACTATCACCGCTTCGGTTCGACCTCGCGAATCATCACTGACGTGCCGCCCAGTAATTGAACCAGTAACTCACTCCGCGCCGAACAGGCGCCGGAAGAACTTCCCGATGCCGCCGAACCATGCTGGCCATTGGCGGCACAGGCTACGTGCAGGCGGGCGGCGGCATCGTTGCCGATTCAGTGCACATGCTTGAATACCAGGAGTCGCTCAACAAGACCAAGGCCGTAATGTAGGCCATCGAGCGGGCGTGGGAGATATAGACAGAGATCAAAGATCAGACAACTGAGATCAGTTGTGCGCCGAGCCGTCGAGCGGCAGGGCCTCCCAATTCCGAACGGCTTTCGCCGCCGATTCCTTTCTGGAACTGAGCTATTCCTTTTGTACTGCCCTTTGCCCTAATTGCGCATAGAAATGCAATCCTCACAGATAACTTGGAGAACCTCTGCTTTGCGGCAGTTGGATTTCTGAGAAGTCTATGAATGAAGGAAGGTAATTCATGTCAATCTCCGCATTACAGAGCACCACTTCCCTCTTTACGGAACTCGCCGCAGCCTCCACGTCGTCCACTTCCAGTTCTTCCAGCAGCAATCAGAGCTCGTTCGAGAGCGCATTTTCCAGCCTGATGTCGGCTATCAAGTCAGGCAATTCCGCCGATGCGAAAAAGGATTTGGCCCAGGTCGAAAAGCTGGCCCCCTCGAATATCGCCTCCAACAGCCCGCTGGGCGAGTTTCTCTCCAGCGTCTCCACCGCGCTCTCGGACAACAACATCGCCGGGGCGCAAAGCGCATTGACCACGTTGGAGACCTATGCAATCCCCAGCACTGGCGCCGCGAACTCGACCTCCAGCACATCGTCCACCGCCAGCAACACATCCAGCAACAGCGGCATCAGCGCCCTTGGACAGGACGTACTGAGCCTCTTCAGCGCCATCAGTTCGGGCAACGTGACGGACGCGCAGTCGGCCTACGACTCGCTGACCAGCCTGCTGAATTCAACCAGCAGTACCTCAAGCAGCAGCACCTCAAGCAATTCCAGCACTACATCGTTTTCCAAGCTGCTGGCGGAGATCGGATCGGCGCTTAGTTCCGGGGATATGAGCAGCGCACAGAACGCCTTGGACAGTTTTCTGACGAACCTATCCTCCGGCTCGCTCGTTAGTGCGACCGCATGAACTAATTCTCAGAAAAGACTGCTCGAGAACCGGTTCACGGCCCGCGCGCAGCCTCACTGTACAAGCGTTGATGAAAAGGGCTTATTCTGCGCCGAAGAGATGGCGGAAGAACTTTCCGATGCCGCCGAAGAAACCTGACTTTTTCTTGGCCGGTGGCTTGGTAGAGGCCGCGCTGGGAACCAGTGTTGCTTCTGCGGGAGGCTTTACCGCGTGGTCGGCACTGTTGTAGACCAGCGGCTCGAGTGCCTCAGGTGGAGCGGAAGTTATCGATACCGCATTCGGAGCAGGCTTGGGCAACGGCGCCAGGCCCGCGCTCTGGGCTACTGGGAATTCGTTGGTCCCCGGATGCAGCGGAGGCGGGCAGCCGCAAGGCTCCTTCTCGTTGTCCACCACCTCGCGCAGGCTGCCGTGCTCGAACATCACCCGCTGGCCGGGCTGCACGTGATAATTGCCGCCATCAAAAACACTTGTCACCAATACATAAGGCGCATTTACGCCGGTATTCTCCACGCAGGTGTCGCCATGCTGTCCAAGGCGCACCTTGATCTCCGCCGCGCCGGGACCACCAATGAGGATGCGGAAGTCGGGAGTCATCAGGAAGTCGGCGTTGCGCACGTTGGCAGAGCTGGTGGCAAAACTCAACTCGAGAGCGCCGTGATCCATGGCCATCATCAGGCCGGGGGTCTCGCCGGCGGGCACGCTGGAATCGGCGGCCAGCTTGACGGTCGTCGAGGCACATACGCGCAACACGCCGCGATGGGGCAACACAACCTCGATGGTCTGGTTGCCGGAGGTGATTGTTCCGCTGGCCACAATCACTGCCCTGCCCTGCGAGACCTCCAGCGCGCCGATGACCTTGGCCGCGGCGTCTGGGTTCTTGCTGTCGAGTTGAACGATGGCGATGGGAGTGATGGAACCGGCATCGGTCGCGGCTGCCTGGGGCGCGAGTACAGTTTGGGCGCAAAGCATGTATGCGGCCAGCGCAAAGATTCCGGCGGAAATTATGCGGAAAGCAGGACTCATGCGGCGCATTGCTCTCTCCTTGGCCAGCTACATCTCCAGAAAGTTGCGGATCATCTGGTGGCCGCCCTCGGTCAGCACGCTCTCGGGGTGGAACTGCACGCCCTCGATAGGCAAGCTGCGATGGCGCAAGCCCATAATGACTGAGCCGCCGCCGGATTCAGGCGTGCGGGCTGTGACGATGAGTTCTTTGGGGAGCGATTCTTCGGCCACGATCAGCGAGTGATAACGAGTAGCTGTAAGCGGCGACTGAAGTCCGGCGAAGATGCCCATGCCATCATGGGTGATCGAACTGGTTTTGCCGTGCATCAGGCAGCTGGCGCGAACCACATCTCCGCCGAAGGCCTCGCCGATGGCCTGATGGCCCAGGCAGACTCCCAGAATCGGCGCTTTGCCGGCCATGTGGCGAATCAGCGGAACCAGAATCCCTGCCTCGCTCGGCGTGCAGGGGCCGGGCGAAAGCAGGATGCGCTCGGGTTTGAGAGCCTCGACCTGCTCGACGGTCAGCTCATCGTTGCGATAGACCTCGACCTCAGCGCCCAGCTCACCCAGGTACTGGACAAGGTTATAGGTGAACGAATCGTAGTTGTCGAGGACGAAGACCATGGTGAATTTTAGTGTACGGCATCGGAAGGGATGGGCAGGGGGCTGCTGACCGGTTGCATACAGTACACCAATCTGCAAAACTGGCTTTGGTTCACAACGATGGTTCTTCACTTTCTGATTCAGGGCCGAGTGCAGGGGGTGGGCTTCCGCTGGTATGTGCAGCGGGAGGCCGGCCAGCTAGGTCTGCGCGGCTGGGTAAGCAACACGGAGGAAGGCGATGTGGAGGTGGTTGCCTCCGGCACGGCTGAAGAACTGGCCAAGCTGCGGGCCAGCCTGCGCCGCGGACCGCGCGGCAGCCGCGTGGACCACCTCATCGAGCGCCATATGGACGAGAGCGAGGCTGAGGAACTGAGCTCATTCAGAATTGACGGGGCGTGGTGAAAAGCAGCCTCTAGCTTCTAGCTATTAGCTTCCAGATATCGGCGCTCCGTACTTGGGGCTAGCAGCTAGAAGCTGTTCACGCTTCCCGCTATAATCAAAAGCGAAACCAAACCCATTCCTGCTAAACAAGGAGCGCCTTACCATGCCCGAAAAAAACAAGACCGTCAATGTGGAAGCCCTGAAGGCGCTGGTGCGCACAGTGCCGGATTTTCCCAAGCCGGGAATTCTGTTTTACGACATCACCACGCTGCTCAAAGACAAGACCGGCTTTGCCAAGCTGATTGACGCGATGGCGGCGCATTATCTCGAGCACAAGGTCGATCTGGTGCTGGGCATCGAGGCGCGGGGATTCATCTTCGGGCCGGCGCTGGCCTACCGGCTCAACGCCGGCTTTGTGCCGGTGCGCAAGCCGGGCAAGCTGCCGGCCAAGGCGGCGCGCGTGAGCTATGACCTGGAGTACGGCTCGGACGCCGTAGAGATTCATGTGGACGCGATTCAGCCGGGTGAGCGCGTGGTGCTGGTGGATGATCTGCTGGCCACCGGAGGCACGATGGAGGCCACCGTGAAACTGGTCAAGCAGTTGGGCGGAGAGATCGTGGGACTGGCCTTTGCCGTGGAACTGGATTTCCTGAAGGGCCGCGAGCGCTTCAAGGAATACGATGTCTTCAGCTTGCTGCACTACGACGTGTAGGGACTTCGCGTCCAGCGAACTCCCAGGCCTCAGAAGCGAGACCTGGGGCACCCACAAATTCTACTAGACGTTTAGAACGCGTCTTCATTCGCGTCCGGCGGCGCGTCTTCCGCATCTTCTTCAGTGAACGCCTGCGCGTCGGCGAAGCGATAGCCTACATAGGCATCGGTGAGCAGGTATACGGGGTTGGCGGGGTCGTCTTCAATCTTCTTGCGCAACTGGCGGACGAAGGTGCGCAGATACTCGACCTCTTCGCGGCAGTCGGCGCCCCACACTTCGGTGAGCAGCCTTGCGTAGGTGACCACGCGGCCGGCGCGGCTCATCAGGCAGTGGAGAATGTCGAACTCCTTGCGCGTCAGATGCACCGGCTGGCTGCGATTGGTGACTTTGCGCTTGACCGGATCGAGGCGCAGCTCGCCGATCTCGATGGGCGCGTCTTCAGCGCGGGCTGGAGCGCGAACGCGGCGCACCGCCGTGCGGATGCGGGCAATCAGCTCGCGCATGCTGAATGGCTTGGTGACATAATCGTCGGCGCCCAGCTCCAGCGCCTCTACTTTCTCCTCTTCCGCATCGCGCACGGTGAGCATGAGAATGGGCAGCCGGGGCGCGAAGGCGCGAATGCGGCGCAGGGTTTCAATGCCGCCGATGCCGGGCATGTTCACGTCGAGCAGAACCACGTCAATGCCGCCGGCGCGAAGCATTTGCAGAGCCTCTTCGCCGCGCGCGACATCAACGACCTGAAAGCCGAGCTCAATAAGCGGCGGCCTGAGCGCCCTGCGAATGGCCGATTCATCGTCAACTACAAGAATGCGAATAGGTGTCTGCATCATGAAACCCTCTTACGCGCTGCAGCCGGTATGGCCGCATAGAATGTCGTTCCCTCCGCCTCATCGCTAGTGACCCAAACAGAGCCGCCATGGATAAGCGCGACGCGCTTGGCCACGGAAAGACCGATTCCAGTGCCGGCGGCGCGGCTGGGACGAGCCGTAGATCTATAGTAGCGGTCAAAGATCCGCTCCCGGTCATTGATGGGAATCACCGGCCCAAAGCTGCGCACCGAGAAGACAATCTCCGCGCTCGCTTTTTCGGCGCGAATGGTGATGGTGCTGCCGAAGATAGAGTACTTGCAGGCATTGTCGATGTACTGCGTCAGCAGCATGACCATCATCTGGCGGTCGCAATCCAGAACCAGGCGCTCGTCGGGAAGATCGATGGCCACCTTCACGCTGGCCAGGCAGTCACTGAGGCTGGCCACCACCTCTTCAATCAGCGGCGCTACGTCCACCGTGGTGGCATGAACGGTAACCTCGCCAGCATCCAGGCGCGCCGTGGTCAGAAGGCGCGTCGTGAGGTCGGCGAGCAGGCCTGTCTGCTCGTCAATGAGCGCAACCAGTTCTGCCTGCCCCGGCGAGAGATGCCCCATCTCGCCGAGGCCTGTGGAGGCCGCGCGGATGGCTGTCAACGGCGTTTTATAGGCATGCGCCAGGCTATCAAGAACAGTAGATCGCAACTGCTCAGTGCGCCTTTCGGTTTCGATGCGGCTCTCGTTGGCGAAGGCCCGGTAGCGGTCAAAGGCGATGGCGATGAGCGAGGCGATGGCGCTGTTGGTGAGCGGGCTGGTTTCGCCACGCACCACCAGGCTTCCGATCGGCACCGTTCCCAGCCGGACCACGCGGCGTCCCCGTCCGGTTTTTGGATCGTCGTCCGAGGTTCCGAAGTAGTAGACGTTCTGCGCCATTTCCTGGGGGTTTGCGCTCCAATGCCCCGCCGCATAGACCTGGTGCAATTCCGCATCGAAGACCGCGACAGCCTCCAGCGCGAAGATATCATGCACCAGGTCGGCCAACTGCTGCCCCGGCTCGAGGTTGAGATTCATTTCCAGCGTGCGCCGGGCAAACTCGTGCAGGTCGCGCACTTGCGCACTCCAGGACGCCGCTTCGCTGGCTTTGTTCCTTGAACTCGCAAAGAAGAAGATAATCAACGGCGCGGCCACGACCAAGGCCAGCAGCCAAGCAGCGCTGGCAGGTTCAAAACTCGGCGGAATGAAGATCAGGATCAAGCGATTACCCAACATTCATTGCAGCAGAATTCAGGAAAGTGAAGGCGCTTGCGACTACATATCCGGGAACCTCTTCATCGCAGCGCCCGATTAAATCCCAGGACCACAATCCATGCAGCACAAATACCTTCACCGGGTCAGCACTGGATGCAATGTAGCTTTAGAGAATTTTAACAGGTTCCGAATTTTCTCGATGTGGAGCGTGATTGCGCCCTTCATTTAGTTGCGACCTTCGCTTTATTTGTATTCCTCATGGGTTCCTCATATGTCCCTCATAAGTTCCTTATGATGGCTTCGCCATACTAACGTCAGTCAACAACTACCGGACCTCCTCGGGGGGCAAGCCAAGCGCAAACTGATGATCCCCGACTGAATACACGCGACAGCTATATCCGCGTGGCCACGGAAGCTTAGCCGAGTTGAAAATTACACTGCATAGTTTGCTGTATCTTGCCTTCCTTTTTTTAGGCTGATTTCATTCCTGATCATACTAACCGACAAACCTTATCCTTTAGGAGGAACTCTGCCGATGAAACTGCATCCGAATCGCATTCTGCAAGCCTTGGCCGGAACCGCCATGGCAATCGCCCTGACGGTTGGCGCGCAAACGCCAGCTACGCCCCCTGCGGCCGCGACTACAGCACCTGCGGCACCAACAGCGCCCGCGGCTCCGACCTGGAGCGCGGGTCCCATGGACATCAGCGGCTTCATCGACGGCTACTACAGCTTTAACGCCAACACTCCCGCCAACGCCTTCAATGGCCAGACCAACGACCTGTATAACTTCAACGACAAGACCGATCAGTTCAACCTGAGCGCGGCCAAGTTGACGCTGAACCACGATCCTGATCCGGTGGGCGCACACGTCGACCTGCTCTATGGGCGCACCAACACATTGATCAACGGGGGCAACGCCAATCAGCTTGACTATATCGAGCAGGCCTTTTTGAGCTTGAAGCCGCCCAAGGCCAAGGGCTTTGAGCTGGACTTCGGCAAGTTCGTCACCTCGGCAGGCGCGGAGGTTATCGAGGCCAAGGATAACTGGAACTACTCCCGCTCGCTGCTCTTTGCGTACGCCATTCCCTACTGGCACTTTGGCGCCCGCACCTCGGTGCCGCTTTCGAAGACCGAGACTGTCGGCTTCCAAGTGGTCAATGGCTGGAACAACGTCTCCAAGACCAACGGCGGCGTCAGCGGAGTCTTCACCAGCGCCTACGTCAAGCCCAAGTACACCTGGAATCTCAACTACATCGTAGGTCCGGAGAACGCCAACACCACAAGTGGACTGCGCAACCTGGTCGATACCACGCTGCTGCTGACGCCGAATCCCAAGTTCAGCGCCTACTTCAACTATGACTACGGCCAGAACCAGGATGCCATTGTGGCCGCCAATGCCGGCATGGCCAACAACGACAACCTGCTGAAAACGTGGCAGGGCGGGGCTGTTGCCGCTCGCGGGCAGGTATCGCCCAAATCCGCCCTGGCAGGCCGCTATGAATACTTCAAGGACGAAGAGGGCTTCATGACTGGAACGGCGCAGAATGTGCAGGAGGTCACCGCGACCTATGAGTACAAGTGGGTCGAGGGCCTGTTGAGCCGCATCGAGTACCGTCACGACTGGTCCAATCAGAGCGTCTTCCACAAGAACACTACCCAAATGGTGAACTCGCAGGACACGGTCACGGTGGCCTTTATCGCCTTCTTCGGCCCCAAGCGGTAAGTAACTCCAAATCTTAACTCCGGCCTGACTCGAGCAGGCTCAGGCTGGAGTTATACGCGCCAGCAGCTTGATTAAGCCCAGGGTGAAAAACAAATTGTTTTTGTTTTCTCATTTCATCCTTATCGCTTGGTTTCTAACATTCAATTAACCCGCATTAGCTCGTATAGCAATCCGATACGGGCGAGCCTAACGAACTTCCGGGGGCCAGCCGCCGGGAGCAGCCACACGAACTTCACTTTTAAGGAGAATGCACATGGCAGATCAAAGCGCGCCTCAAATGAAGTCCACGCTGGGCCTTACCGGGTTGACCGCAAACGCAATGGCCCTCATCGCCCCCGGAGCTTTTCTTTGGCTCACCTTCGTCATCCAGGCCGGCACCGGATCCACCGCGCCAACCATGTGGCTGGGCATCTTTGCCGCCCTGCTGCTCTGTCTGGCCACCGCGGTCGCCTACGCGGAAATCTCCAAGCTCTATCCCGGCACCGGGTCGAGCTACTACTACGCGGAGCAGGCGCTGCTCTCGAAAGATAAAGCCTTCAAGTACGCCCGCGTCGCCAAGTTCATCGTCGGCTGGGGCTCGCACCTTTATTACTGGGTCTATCCCGGCGTGATGGTGGCCGTCACCGGTGTCTTCGTCGGCTACGTAGTCGGCTTCCTTTATCCCAACGTGATGAGCGGCTCCAATCCCGGGCTGGTCTTTATGGCGCTGGTGGCGGTGGCCTTTTCTTTCTTCGTCGCATGGATCGCATCGAAGGGCGCGGGCGCTTCCACCGCCGTCAACATCGCCATCAATGTGATTCAGATCTCCGCGCTGGTGCTCTTCAGCGTCCTGGCACTCGGCTATCGCGCCAGCCATCCCGCGGGCTCAACCGGCCCAACCTCATTCCAATACGACTCGCAGTCGATGTCCACCTACACCTACCAGTTCGCCACCGCCAAGGACGGCTCGATACTCCGCGATTCAACAACTCAGGCGCCACTGCCGTTGCTCGACTCGGCCGGCAAACCGGTACCCTACGTTATTACCTATCCGACGTCAGACGCGAGCGGCAACTTTTTGACTCACGAAAACGCGAAGTCGGTGATTGCGCCGCACAACTTCTCTTGGATATTCATCCAGGCCACGGTTGCCATTCTGATCCTGGTCGGCTTCGAATCGGTGACCTCGATGGGAGGCGAGGCTAAGAATCCAACCAAACACATACCGATTGCCGTCATCGCCTCGCTCTTGATTCAGGGAGTGATGTGCTATCTCTTCGAGTACTTCGCGGCCAATTACTTTCTCAACTCCGGTTACACCATGCAGAGCGCCGTTACTTCGGCGGCTCCCATCGGCGACATGATGATCATCGTCGGCGATGCGCTTCTCGGCCAGGGCAACGGCAAGTACTTCATGCTGGTCGAGGCCTTCACCGTCTTCCTGGCGCTGATCGGCACCACGCTGGCCTGCATGAATACCGGCGCCCGTGTCACCTACGCCATGGGCAAGGACGATGAGGCTCCCGAGCACTTCGGTATCCTTCACGCCAAGTCTCTCTCGCCCCGCAAAGCCATCTGGACGCTGGCCGTCATCTCGGCGGTCATCGGCGTCATCGCCGTGTCGCTGGTCTTCGGCGACGCCAGCGCGCCCACCGATGCAGCCATTGCCGCGTTGCCGCACGGCTTCTTCTCCAACTTCGGCTACCTCCCGCACGACCGGTTAGCCGCACTGCCTAACTCGCTTCTGGTGGTTACACTCACCTCTAACTTTGGGACGTTTATCCTTTATGCACTGAGTTGTGCCCTGTGCATGATTGCTTATCACGAGCGCCACGATCACAACTGGCTGGTACACTACATCATCCCGGGCTTCGGCCTGCTGGCTAACCTGGTCTGCATGGCTTTCTACCTGATCAGCCCGGTCTTCGGACTCGGCACATTCAAGGAGCCGATTATCGCGCTGATCATCTCCGGCATCTGGGGCGCATACGGCGCTTTCTACTTCGTCCTCTCATCGAAGAAGAAGGGCAAGGCAATCCTGCTCGAAGCCAAGTAGGTTTACGTGGACGCTAACAACTATCAACGCAGTATCTGAGTACTCCGCCGCGCCTCGATTTCTTTGCGAAGTCGAGGCGCGGCGGACCGCTCGGCGGTCATTTGGAGGTGGATGATTCATACTACGCAAACATCGACCTTCTCCATATCGTCCGTATCGACAGGAATCGGAGCCATGTTGGATCTTGAGTTCGGCCAGGCCAGCGATCCCGGCAAAATACGCAAGAATAACGAAGATGCGATGGGAGCGTTCATCCCCGCAACGCCGGAACAAGCCACCTCGCACGGATATCTTTTCGCCGTAGCCGACGGGGTGGGGGGCTACGATCTGGGCGAGGTTGCCTCGAACACGGCCATCTCGGTGATCGTTGAGGAGTTCGCCAAAGCACATGCCGGCGCCAGGCTGATGAGCCTGATGCCGCGCCTTGTGCAACTAGCCAACAACGCGGTACACGATTGCACCCTGGCGCGCCAATACAATGTCAAGAGTATGGCTACCACGCTGGTGGCCTGCGCCCTGCGCTACAACAAGGCATACATTTCGCACGTGGGCGACTCCCGATGTTATCTGGTGCGCAGCGGCAGCGCCAGGCAGATTACCGACGACCATACGTGGGTAAATCAGCAAAGAAAGCTGGGCATCATCACGGCCGAGGAGATGGCCGAATCCGAAGCCCGGCACATACTCATTCGCTCGCTGGGGCCGGAGATGTTCGTCGCTCCCGATACTACCGCCGTCGACCTTTATCCCGGCGACGTGCTGGTCCTTTGCTCCGACGGCGTGCACGACGAGATGAGCGAAGAGACTATCGCCGCGATCTCCTCCCAGGATAAAGCCCCCGACGAGATCGCCCGCGAACTGGTGGCGAAGGCCGTGGAAATCGACGGCAACGACAACACAACCGGGCAAGTGATTCGCGTTCTCTCGGTGGAGCGGATGAGCTCCATGCCACGCGGCCGGCCTTACAAGTAGACGGACTGATTCTCCCTTCCAAAAGCCTTATAAAACCTTTACTGTTCACACGCCGATCTTCTGTAGAATCAAACAAGATTGAACGATGGAGTATGCCCCAGAATGGGTTTTTTCGACACCTTGGAAGCCGGCTCGCAGCTCGATTCCTATCGTATAGATGCGCCGGTTGCCCGCAGCGGCATGGCTTCTGTCTACCGCGCCACCGACCTGCGCGATAACCGCCAGGTCGCCCTCAAGATTCCCCATCCCGACCTGGAAGCCGATCCCATTCTCTTCGACCGCTTTCAGCGCGAATCCGGCATTGGCGAAAAACTCAACCATCCCAAGGTCATGCACGTCTACGGCGGCGAGGAGCGCTCCCGCATCTACATGGTCATGGAATGGTGCGAAGGCCGTCTGCTGCGGCAGGTTCTCGCTGAAGGAAAAATGGAGCAGGACCGCGCCATCCGCATCGCTCTGGCCATTCTTGAGGCCCTGGAATATATTCATGGGAATGGAGTTGTGCATCGCGACCTCAAACCTGAAAACATAATGGTGGACTCGGAAGACAACATTAAACTCATCGATTTCGGCATTGCCAGCGACACCGCCGCGCGGCGGCTGACCTACTCCAACTTCACCGCCACGCTGGGCACTCCGGACTACATCGCCCCGGAGCAGGTGAAGGGGAAACGCGGCGATGCCCGGACCGACATCTTTGCAATGGGCGTGATCCTCTATGAAATGCTTACCGGAAAACTGCCCTTTTCCGGCCCCTCGCCTCTGGCAGTGATGAATGACCGCCTGTTGAATCACCCCGTCCCGCCTCGCGTCGCTAACCCTTCCATTTCGCCGGAGTTGCAGGAAGTCATTTACCGTGCACTGGAAAGGGATCCCAGGAATCGGTACACAAAGGCTAGCAATTTTTCCTGGGATCTGCTGCACCTGGATCAGGTGGGCGTGGAGAACCGCGACGAGTTGCAGGGCTGGACCAAGCGCAAGTCCCAGCAGCTGAGAAGAATCCTCTATTATTCCGCTCTGGCGCTCATCCCGGTGGTCATCCTGCTGCTGATGGTCCTGCTCACCCACCGTGGGTAACGATTTAAGCAGGCACCGCTAACGTATGGATTTGCGTTCAGGCGGTCTATGCGATATGGTGAGTTCGCTTCTGAAACACACAAAAACCATACAATGAAAATCAACCGGCGGCGAGTGGCGGCTTTGGCAATCGTGGCGGCGCTGGTGTGCCTAAGTGTCTGTGGAATCGTGGTTTGGCGCGTGGAGAAGGCACTGGGCTCGTCACGGCGGGAGGCAGCGGAGCGGGAGCTGCTGGGATTTGAGGTGAGAACGCTGGGGGCGCAACCGAATCCTGGATTTGAAGGGATTTCGTCGCCAGCGGTTTACAAAAGCGCGGCGGTTTTTGCGGGGCGGATCTACCTGGCGGGACCGGCGGGACTCTTAGCGTACGCGGCAGACGGTACGCTGGAACGCATCTATAGGACAGGAATAGACTTACCCGCCGCTCCTCTGGGGCAGATGGCGGTGGGAATGCTCGCGGATGCGCGCCAGCCTGAGCTGCTGATTGCGACATTTGGCGCAGGAATTGTGTGCTTCGACGACCACCAATTTCGGCAAATTATTGGGTCAAACGCGGATGTGAGAGTGATCACATCGCTGCTTCCGCTTGGCTCTGGGCGGCTGCTAATCGGCACCGCAAAGATGGGGCTGCTGATCTACGACGGCAAGACCCTGAAGCGATTTCATCCCACCACGGATAACGTCTATGTGACTGCTCTGGCAGGCTCGGAGGCCGAACTGTGGGTGGGCACGCTGAACGACGGGCTGCTTTGGTGGCATGGGGGCCAGACCGACCGGATCGGCGAAGAGCAGGGACTGCCGGACCGGCGGGTGGAGCAGATTGCGCTGGCAGGCGGAAAGGCTTACGTCGGCACTCCGATGGGCGTGGCCGAGGTGCGCGAGGGGAAGGTTGCGCGGGTTCTGGCCAAGGGACGATACGCCCATTCCTTGATGGCCGACGGAGATGGGCTACTGGTGGGGCAGATGGAGGCCGGTGTTTTGCGTGTCTCGCTTTCAGGGGCGGAGAACGACATCCAGACGAGAAGGCCGATTGCGGCGAGAGGCGGCGGGGAGTCAAGCTCGAATTCGGATGGAAAGCCCGATAAGTTTCCCGCAGGGGCTAAAGCCCGAGATGATTTTGCAGCATTATCGGCACGACTAAAGTCGTGCCCTGATACAAAACAGAATTCTTCAGCAGAATGCACAACTTTGGCGCAACAATCTACGGCCTTCAAACCCGCATCTTTCACTCCTGAACACTTCACTGTGGAACAGTTTCTGACAGTGGGAGATGACCGCTACGCGCTGGCTACGGACGGGCTGCTGCGCAGGGAATCGGATGGCGCATGGCGAAAGATACTGGGCGGTGGCGGGGGGCAACTGACGGACAGGGACATTTCCGCTCTTTTAATGGCTTCCGATGGCCGGCTCTGGGTGGGCTACTTCGACCGCGGACTGGACATTCTCTCCGCTACGGGCGGCAAAGTGGAGCACGTGGAGAACGAGCACGTCTTCTGCGTGAACCGGATTGTGGAGGACACGCGGCAGGGCGCGGTAGCCGTGGCCACGGCCAATGGGCTGGTGATCTTTGATCGCGACGGGAAGCAAAAACAGGTTTTGGGCCGCGAGGCGGGGTTGATTGCCGATCATGTGACAGACGTGGCGCTTTATGGCGGCGGCATGGCGCTGGCTACACCGGCGGGAATCACTTTTCTGGACCGAAGCGGCGCGCACAGCATCTATGCCTTTCAGGGCCTGGTTAATAATCATGTGTATGCATTGGGCGCCGGCGGAGATAAGCTGGTGGCGGGGACGCTGGGCGGGCTTTCGCTGCTCTCGAATGGTGAAGTCCGCGGGAACCTGAACACGGCGAACTCGGGACTGAAGCACAACTGGATTACGGCGCTGGCCGAGGTGGGCAACGATTGGCTGGTGGGCACTTACGGAGCGGGCGTGATGCGCCTGGCTTCCGACGGCAACGTGACGCCGACCGAGGCAACGCAAGCGGGAGTGGTGGTAAATCCCACGGCTATGGCGGCTGACGGTCGGATGGTGCTGGCAGGAACGCTGGGGCAGGGGTTGATGGTGGGCGATGCGAACGGCACCCGGTGGAAAACGGTCACAGCGGGGCTGCCATCGTTGAATGTGACGGCATTGGCTATTTACAAAGGTGTGGTATATGTGGGTACGGAGAACGGGCTGGTGAAGATTGACGAGGGGAAACTGTAAATTGACTATGCAATCGTTTTTGTAGGTCACAGTAGAAAAGGGTGTTGCATGAGAAGGAGACTTGTAATGAAAACGCGAAGTAAAGTAACTGGCATTATTGCTGCTTTGTCTCTTGTGCTGCTCGCCATGCTACCGCAAGTGCACTCAGAAAATCCTGTCAAACCGCAGAACACAAATGTTCCCCTCTTCTTTATGCAGCCGCCAGAATTCACGATCGGAGTGTGCGACCACCCCTTTCACGCGATCGTCACGGCTGATTGGAATCTATCTGGGCCGAGTGGAAAGGTATTTGGCACCGAGGAAAACGGAAATGTTTGGAGAAACGAAGCCGGCGATGTGAGGGTGGAAGGCGCAAGGACACGCAATGGGCGTACTCCGGTTCAGCTTCCTACAATCGATGTTCTGTTTTTGGCATCAAATGGGACAATGCTCAGTTGGAGAAGCGGGACAACGAATGTGACCTCTTTTCGCAATTCAAATCTGAATAATTCGAATCACATTTTCGAAAACATGGCTATCCCGAAAGCGTTCAATATTTCTCGCTCCTTTCTATATAACTGCCGACAGGATGGAGTTGAGTGTGTCACTGAGCCTCTTGGGGAGCGAGACGTTGAGGGAATTCGCGTGATAGGGACGCGATACAAGGAAACAATACCCGCCGCATCTCTGGGAGCAGCGAATGAACTCATCGTGAGCCGAGACGTATGGAGCAATCCAGAGATGAACATTGTCGTGGAAGTTGATGGCAAGGATCCCGTTTTTGGCAACTTCGAAATGCGACTTTCAAGTATTTCAAGTGGGCCTCAGGATAAAAGCCTGTTTCAGATTCCTCAGGGCTACAAAGAGAAAGACATAACACCACCTCCCGGGCTTGCTCCACGACCTAGGATATAGAAATTATGGGCGTGTTTAGGAAGATATTGTCAGCGAAACAGAGACAGCGGATAGCCCGCGAGTTAGCACCACTGCACGGAGTTAGCAAGTTAGCGGGGTTAGTGGAGTTAGCGGGTAAGAGGTAAGTTATGAGGCGAGCGAGTTGGGCGTTAGGTTTGTTGCTCTTGATGCCGATGGCGGCAACTGCGGACAGCGGCGTGCTGATTCCAACCGATAAGCAGGCGCCTGATCCGGCGATTCTGTCGCTGAGCGAGATGCAGGTCGATATTCATGTGGACAACGGCGACGCGCGGGTTTGGGTGCGGCAGGTCTTCGTCAACCATACGAATCGCCCGCAGGAGGGCAATTACCAATTTGCATTGCCCGGCGGGACCACTGTTTCGGATTTTGCCGTGTGGGATGGGCCAGTGCGCATTCCCGCCGTGATTCTGGAGCGCAAGCGGGCCGAGGCAATCTATCAGGAGTTGAAGAGCCAGGCCATCGATCCGGGCCTCTTGCAGCAGGGCGAACGCACAGAGGACGATGCGCGGCGCAGTGCGATCTTCAGCGCGCACATCGTTCCCATTTCCGCTTACGGAACCAAGCGGCTGGAGATTGAATATCACGAACATATTCCAGTGTCAGCGCGGATGAGTTACTTCCTGCTGCCGTTGAAACCGGACAACTACCAGAGCCAGCCGGTGCAGAAGCTGACGATTCATTTTGAGTTGCGTTCGGCGGCGCGGCTGAAGGATTTCGCGTTTCAGGGCCGCCTGCTTCCCTTTCACATCGAGCAACAGGACGAGCACGTAATCCGGGGCTCTCTAGATGCGGCCAACATCGATCTGGCCGAGGATTTTTCAACGGTCTGGGCGCAAAACGAGGCTCAGAACGCAGTGGAAGTGATCGCCTATCGCAACCCAAACCCGATTGCTCCGGCGGCGCTGGAGCTGGCCAGTTCCGAAGCCGCTGTGCCCACGCAGGCACAGAAAGGAAAACAAAAGCAGCAGCAGCAGCAGGCGAATCTACCGCCGGAGCCGGGATTTTTTGAGGCTCTGGCGCAACTGAGCGCGCCGCCGGCGGCGGGAACGGCTGGCGGGCAGGGCGGGCGCACGGTGGTGGTGCTGATGGATACATCGCTCTCTATGCAGTGGGAGAAGCTGGAGCGCAGTTATGCGGCGGCGGCCAAGCTGCTGGAGACGTTGGGGCCGCAAGATCAGTTCAATTTATTGTTATTCAACACAAAAGTCGAGAGCTTCAAACCTGCGCCGGTGAAAGCGGATTTGGCCAGCACCAAGGCGGCGATGGATTGGTTGCGTCAGAGCCACTTGCGCGGCGGTACGGATTTACAGAAGGCGCTGCAGGCGGGGCTGGGGCAATTCAACGGGACTGACACGACACAAGCCGCGGCGCTTGCTCCGCAAGCCACGGCGCTAGTGCTGCTGACGGACGGCGAGGTGACGCGCGGACTGATTCAGACGGGCAAGCTGGCGGATTGGTACGCGGCCAAGTGGAATCAGATTCCCGCGGAGCGAAGGCCGAAGACCGAGGTCTTTGCCGTGGGCGACGACGCCAACCTGCCGCTGCTGCGCATGCTGAGCAGGAACGGCGGAGTGATGGAGCAGGTGCTATCGACCGAGCCGGTGGAGTTCAAGCTGGCGGCCTTTTTGGATAAGGTGGGGCGTGCGCCGATTGGCGGCCTGGGGCTGACGCTGGCTCCGCAGACAACGGTGGACAAGGTCTATTCGCTGGAGGAGGCGGTCTTCGACGGTGGCGAGGGGCGCTGGGTTGGCCAGTATACAAAGCCGCAGAAGGGCGTGAGCTTCATCGTGAGCGGCAATCAGGATGGGCGCGGGTTGAAGGCGGAGACGAAGGCCGAGCTGCCGTCGCAAGCGCTGGAGCACGACCAGTTGCCGCGACTGTGGGCCGGTGCGCGGGTGCAGGCGCTGCTGGAGCAGATTGAGCGCGAGGGCGAGACGGAGGCGGCGATCAACGAGATCATTTTGTTGGCGCGCAAATATAAATTTGTTACACCTTATACATCATTTTTGGCGGCGCCGCGCTCGCTGCTGCGGCCGCGCGTGATTCGCCCCGGCGACCCGGTGTTGCGCGTGCATACCGACAAGGCGATTGTCTCGGTGATTGCGCTGTTTCCCTTTGGGCTGGAGAAGCCGCTGCGATATCTGGCCGGCGAGGATGTGTGGCAGACGCGATTCCTGGCTCCGACAGATATGAAGGACGGCAGCTATCAGGTGCGGCTGGTGCTGCGCGACGCGGATGGGCAGGTGTATCGCGAGCAGAAGAGTTTTGTGATTGCCTCGACTCCGCCGACGGTGAAGGTGCGGCTCGACAAGAGTCGATACCGGGCGGGCGAGACGATTCCGCTGAAGGTGAGCGCGAGCGAGAGTACGCGGACGCTGACGGCGCGGATGGAAGGGCTGGCCCCGGTGAGCCTGCATTGGAATCGCGAAGCGGGAGCGAGTACGGGCCAGCTTTGGCTGCCGCAGGCGTTGCCTGCGGGCGAGTATGTGTTGGCGGTGACGGCGGAAGACATGGCGCACAATCTGGGCAGCGCGGAGGTGCACATTGAAGTGGTTCCCTGAGCGCAACTATATGGCGGAAAAATGCAACTCCGGCGCAACCGGAATCAGGATTGCTCTGGGCGCGATGGTTTTTGTAGGCGCGGTGATGACGGCGTCGGCTTCGCTGATCGTTTGGCAAAATCCCGGATTGCTGCTGGGGGCGGGCAACGGCCTGGCGCGCTGGCTGGAAAATGCCGAGGCCGGCTCGGGCGTGGAGAAGGCGCTCTACCGGCTGATGAAGCTGCCGGGAGGCGAAGCGCTTTACCGGCGCTCTCCGCGCGAGACGCGGCCGGAGCTGACGAATCTGATCAACAATAGCCAGAAGAGCGCGGCGCTCTACTCGCTGCGTGCGATGGAGGACGAGCAGGCGCTGGATTTTGCGGCCGCGGAGAAAGATTGGAGGACTTGGGCGGAGAAGGCCGACGATAAGGCCGCGGCGAATCTGGATTTGGCGGATTTTTATGAGCGCAGGTTGAAGCCGCAGGAGGAGCTGGCGGCACTGGAGGCTGTGGGCCAGGCTGCGGCGAGTCCGCGAGAACGCTGGACGATGGCGGAATCGCAGCAGGCGTGGAAGGCGTGGGAGCGGACGCTCACCGTGGTGGACCGTTATGCGCTGGGGCGCGCGGCGGCGGCGAAGGAGTACGCCGGATGGGAACGGCGTTATCCGCAAGAGACGGCCGTTTATGAGCGCGAGTTGGCCTTCGATCTGGCAGGCAAGGATTTTACCGGCGCGATGGCTTTGATTGCGCGCTACCGGAAGGCATTTCCCGGAGACGCGATGTTTCCGGTGAGGGCTGAAGCGGATGTGGCAGCGGGGCACGGGGCGGCAAAGGACGGGCTGGCGGTCTTCGATCGCAGCTTTGAGCCGTTGTGGCCGGCTGAGCTAGTCAAGAGCTACTACGCGCTGCTGGAGAGCGGCCACCAGACGCTGAGAGTGCGCGATGCACTGCGGGCAAGATTGGCGGCTGCGCCGGACGGTGGCGGCGACGCGCTGAAGGATGCGGCCAGGCTCTTCTACATTTTTCAGCAGCAGGGACAACTGGAGGCGGCCAAGGCCGTGCTGGCCGGGTATCGCGAGCGCAAAGACGCACGCGGGGCCGCGTGGAGCGCGAATGAGTTGTATACGCTGGGACGGCTTCTGGAGCAGGTGCAGGATTTTCCCGAGGCGGCGCGCTACTACTACGCGTTGGCTGCGAAGACGCAGGCTGCTGATGCGAACCTGAAGGGACTCGCCGGGCTGACGCGCATTCTGCTGACCGCGCCGGAGCAGCCGCTGCGGCTGGGCGCGGGAAATCTGGCGCTTTATAAGAGCATTGCGACAATGGATCGCGGGCCGGGCTATTTGAACGGAATTCTCTCGCTGTTTTTCAATTCGCAGGACCCGAAGTCGGAGTATTCCTCCGAGGATCAGCTCGCCGTGCCTTACTTTCATCGCGCCAAAGCCGCTGAGCTTGTGGCGGAGATTGATAAGCGCTTTCCGAACGCGCAGGAGCGGGCGGAGCTTCATGCGAAGCTGATGGACGCCTACGCGGCTTACGGCGAAAACGATACGGTGATTCGCGAGGGAACGCTGTTTCTGGCCGCATTTCCGGCGGACGCTCGCCGGGTGGAAGTGGCGCTTGAAGTGGGCGACGTGTACAGCCGGACGAATCAAGCGGAAAAAGAATTTGCGCTCTACAAGGATTTGCTGAAGGAGCTGGCGGCCAAGGCGGATGGCGTTCCGTTGGGCGAGGCACAGGGTAGCGGCCAGGCTGCGGGCACGGCGCGCTCTGCTGAGTATGCTCAGGTGCTGGACAGGTATTTGTCGCGGCTGGTGGCGCTGAAGCGTCTGCCCGATGCGCTGGAGGTGCTGCGCGGGGAGCTGGACCGCAATCCGCAGGACCCTGGATTGTACGAGAAGCTGGCGAACTTTCTCGAACAGAACCGTTTGAATGCGCAAGAGGAAGAGGTTTACCAGAAGGCCATCGGGCAATTTCAGGACAGCAGCGCGGGATGGTACGGCAAACTGGCTCGCTTCTATCTGCGGCAGAAGCGCAATGCGGATTACTCGGCGCTATCGCGCAAGGTGACGGGAATTTTTTCCGGAACCGAGCTGGAAACGTATCTGAGTCAGGCTCCGGCACCGGACTCCTCGCTTGCGCTGGAGGTAAATCGCTATGCTCATGACCGCTTCCCACACGATCTGACTTTCGTGCGCAATCTGCTGGTGCAGTACAGAAGCGGTGTGAACACTCAACCGGCGGCGGAGGAGAAGCTGCTGTGGGAGCATTGGGCGGAGTCACCCGAATTGCGTGACCAGTTGTTTGAGTTGCTCAGTAGCAGCGGCAGGCTGGATGCGCAACTGGCGACGCTGCGGCAGCTGGCTCCGGAGATTGACAAGGCGGAGTGGGCAGGGCTGGCGCAATCGAATCCGGCAGCGGAGCGATTCTGGCTGGAGTCGTGTTTGTGGCAATCGCGCTTTGAAGAGGCCGTGGGGCCGGCTGATGCACTGGCCGTCGAGTACCCGGCGGATTTAGAGCTGGGACGTCAGGCGTCGTCGCTTTATCGCTCGCTGGCTTACTTTCATCCGGAGGATACGGACAAAGCGGTGGCAATTGAGAAGCGCCTGTTGAGCGCCAGGCCGGACGACCTGGAAACGATGGCGCGGATTGGTGACATCTACGCCGACCGCGGACGCATGGCGGAAGCAGCACCTTACTTTACGCGCATGGCTGAGGCACATCCAGGCGAGGCCGACGGCTATTTGCAATCGGCGACGGTCTTCTGGGATTACTTTGACTTTGCCTCCGCATCGGAGCAAATGCGCAAGGCACGCGAACGGCTGGCGCAGCCGGCGTTGTTCGGCTATCAGGCGGGAGCCATCGAAGAGAGCCAGGGCAATATGCCGGGCGCGATTCAGGAGTACGTGGCCAGCTCGCTGGGCGACAAGCCCTCTGCGGAGAGCCGCGAGCGGCTACTGGAGCTGGCGCGCAGGACCCAGTGGCGCGCGGCTGTGGAGACGGAGACGGCGGGATTGCTGAAAAATGCCGCACCCACGAGCGCGGCAATCGAACTGCGCATCGGCGTGCTGGATGCGCAGCAACGCACCGATGACCTATTGCGGGAGTTGAAGCAGGTTGTGGCGCAGACCGAGTCGTTTGACGTTCTCGACGCAGTGACCGCGGCAGCCCGCACACATACACTGCCGGAGGTGGAGCAAGCGGCGCTCTCGCGGCAGATCGCGCTGACTTCCGATCCGGTGCGCAACATGGAGTTGCGCTATCAACTTGTCGAGCTATTGCAGCAACAAAATCCCACGGCGGCTGCGGCGGAGATCGATGCGATTTATCGCGAGCACGCAAAGGTGCTCGGCGTGGTGCGCGCGACGGTGGATTACGACTGGGCGCATGAGCGCAAGCCGCAGGCCGTGAGCGTGCTTCTGGATTCGGCAAATGCGGCTTATCCGGAGCTGAAGCAGCAGTTCCAGCTCGAAGCGGCGCGCAAGCTGACGGAGTTGGGCGAGTATCCGCGCGCCAAGCAAATTCTGGAACCGTTGCTGAGCCAGAAGCCGCTGGATGCCGTCATCGAAGCTGCGCTGGCGGACAACTACGCTCGCTCCGGCGATCAGGCGGGGCTGGAAGCGTTTTACCGCGCGGAACTAGCCGGGGTGAAGGCCGCCGCATTGAACCACGCGGACAAGACGCAGCGGCTGGCGCAGTTGCGGCGCGGCATCATCTCCGCGGCCAGCCTGCTGGGCAACTGGGGTGAAGCGGCGGATCAGTACATCGAGCTGATCAACGCCTATCCCGAAGACGAGGGATTGACGCAGGAGGCCGCGCTGGTGGCGGGCGCGCATGGGCAGGGCGAGAAGCTGGTGAAATTTTATGGCAAGACAGTGGAGTCCTCGCCGAAAGACGCTCGCTGGAGCATTGTGCTGGCCCGGCTGGAGACTGCGCTAGAGGATTATCCCGCGGCCATCGATGCGTACGGAAAAGCGATTCGCGTGCGGCCGGAGCAGAAGGACCTGTACGAGTCGAAGGCCGATCTGGAAGAGCGCCTCTATAAGCTGGACGATGCGGTGGCCGACTACGACCAGCTCTACAAGCTGAGCTACCACGATCCTCAATGGAGGGTGAAGGCCGCGCAGGCGCGTGCCCGCCAGGGACGCAATGCCGACGCGGTGAAGGCGCTGGATGAAGCGTGGATCGAGGGCCGTCCGCCGCGAGCCACAAATTATGTGGAGGTGGCCACGCAACTGGAGCGGTGGGGATTTCTCGACGAGGCGCGCGGCTATGCCGAGCGGTGCGTGGAGATTGCCGGCCCGGATCTTCTGGTGGAGCCGGGAGATCAAGCGTGCGCGGTCGAGTATGCGCGCGTGATGGCGCGATTGCGGCAGAGCGATGCGGCGTTTACGCGCCTGGCCATTGCCCGCCAGCAGGCGGAGAGTGTTTCTCTGGCTATGGTGACGCAGCAGGTGTCGCAGCAGGGATTGAGCGCAGTGACCAATGAAGAGTGGCGCAAGCAGCGGGTTGCCGAGAACGCCAAGCAGGCGAAGTCGGGCTTTGCGCAGGCCCTGCGCGCCATGGCCACAGTGGTCGCAGATTACGCGACGCCAGAGGAGAAGGCGCAGTTTGCGGCTTGGCTGCAAACCAAGCGCGCCTCCGCACTGGATGGAAGCGAGTTGCGCGAAGTGTACTTGCCGGCGATGCAGGCTGCCGGCCTTCTGGATACGGAGTCCGATCTGCTCTGGACGTTCGTGGAAAAGAGCGGCGATAAAAAGCACGGCGAGCTATCCGAATGGATGCAACTGCAACAGAAGCGAGTGCAATTGGACGGCGTGGGCGCCAAGCTGGAGACCTATGCCGCGTCGCTTCCTCATCTGCAACAGAGCGTGGTGTGGCAACAGGCAGCGGGTGTCTATCGCGCGCAGGGAGATTCTGCCGCGGAGCTTCGCGCGCTGGATAAGCTGACAGCGAGCTTTGGGTTTAACGGGGATACGCACTATATGGAGTTGCTGCTGGCGGCGCGGCCTCTGGATCTGGTTTGGTTGGGTACCGGCAAAACAACTTCAACCGCGTATAAAGTGGAGCAATTTCTGTTGGCCAACGGGAAACCCGATCTGGTTTTGGCGGGGATTTCCTCACGGTCGCGTGGTTTGCCTCCGGTGTGGAAGAAGGCTTACACGGGACTTTCGGGGCTTTATCTGCGCGAACATACTCCGCCCGTGCGCGCGGCTTTTGACGGAGCGCTGGGAGGGGACGCAACCATCGGCGAGCGCATCGCGCATCCAGCCAATCGCGATGAGCAACTGGCAGGCGAGGTCTGGTTCTATTACGGCTCGCGCTATGGCGAATATCTGGATGCGGAAAAAGACGCACAAGCTGAGGGTTATCTGGAAGCGGAGCTGGAGCACACGCCGGAGAAAGCCAACGCCTATACGCAGCTTGCGGATTACTCTGCCGAAGCCGGCAGGATTGAGTACGCGCTGGCCGATTACCAGCGTTCGCTCGACCTGAAGAGCGATCAACCCGCCGTGCTGAACAGCATGGCGAAGCTGGAATGGAAGCAGGGGCGGCAGGCCGATGCGCTGGCCGCGTGGCAGTTAGCCGTCAAAAGGCTGGCCGTGGAGTTGAATGGCCACATGCCGGATAGCTTCTGGGGCGACTTTGCGCAGGTGGCGACTGACACGGCAAAGAATGGGCAGTACGCGGCCATCAGCCAGCAGGTGGACGAGATTTTGCGCGTTTATCTTAAGCGCAACGGCGAGTACCGTGCCGATGAGTTGCTGGAGGCAGGCTATCACGCACGCGGCGATTCCATGGATTGGCTGCTTGAGATTACGACTGCGGCGCATGATCCTGGCGCGGTGCTGAACACGATTCAGCAGAGCAAATGGATCGCCAAGGGCCAGTTGAGCCAACTGCTCACGCGCCGCGTAGAGCTGGAACGCCGCAAGGCTGAGGCTAAACCGGGCGAGGCTAGTTACGAACTCGACAACGCTGAGTCCAGTCTGGTGAACGCATTGCTTGAGGAGAAGAAATTTGCCGAGGCGCGCGCGGAGTTGGCGCATATTCCCGCAGAGAAACAGAAATCTTCGCCGTGGCTTGGCGCGGCGCTGCGACTGGCCGAGGCGGATGGCAGTTTGCCGCAGTTGGTGGCGCAGTGGAAGAAGCAGCCCGCAGACGCGCCTGTAGAGAACGACCTGCTGAGCGCTGTTCAGACATTGAGCGAGCCGTCAAAGCGTGTGGTGATGCGGTTTGGTTACGCGCGAGCTCTGGATGCGCGGGAGTTGACCGCGGCAAACTTTCTGGGGCTGGCGGCTATCGATCTGGACGAAGGCAACGCGGATGGCGCGGTGGCCCTGCTGAAGCGCTTGACGCTGATCAGCGTCAATCCCTACGCTGACGCGGATTCGGCGGCCAGTTTGCTTGAATCGAAAAAGAAGTTCGCCGAGGCGATGCAGTTTCTTCAGCCGCTGGTGCAGGCTTCTCCCTGGGATGCGAGTTTGAAGGTGCGGCTTGCGGCGGCCACGCTGGCCGTGAACGCAAATGATCAGCAGGCTGTGGCGACGCTTGGCGTTGTGGCCGCCGATCCCAAGGCGAAGTATGCGGAACGGCTGGCAGCGGCCAAAACGTTGAAGGACCGCAGCGCGGCAACGGCAGAGCTAGGCAGCGCTGAGTTGAACTTGCTCGCGCGCTCAGGCTGCCCCACGGCGGACGAGGCTGGCAAGCCTTTCTTTGTGGAGGCGCGCAGGGCGGCTGCGGCTTGTATGGTCGATAAGAATGCGAAAGAGCGGCTGCTGCATTCGGCTATCGCCGACGCGCCCGACAATGCGGAGTTGAGGCTGGAGTACGTATCGGCTTCCTTTGCGGCGGGCCAGGACGCGCGGGCGCTGTTGGCCGCCGAGTCGATTCTTGAGAGCGGCAACTTCTACGGCCAACGCTCTGCGCCAGCATACGACTCGTCCGAGAACGAAGAGGATGTTGGGAGCCAAAAGACTCCGGTTCTTCCTACAATGAAGCCGGAAGATGCTGCCAAGCTGACCTGGTTTGCGATTCACGCCAGGGAAAAACGACATGAAGCAGGCGTAGCGCTCAAGCTGGCGCGCAACGCAGCGGTCTCGGAAACAGATCCGGCGCGGCGAAGCGCATTTGAAAAAGAACAGAAGCGCCTGGAGACCGCTGCGGCGCGCGTAAACGAAAACGCAGCGCGCGCGCCGAATATTCATAAGGAACTGGATCAGGACAGGGTGGTGCGCCCGCGATTGTTGCCGGGCGAGCCGTTCACTCCGCGGAAAGCGGCAAGCGGCGAGGAGGGTGAAGAATGAAACGACGCCTCTGGATTTTGGGTTTCGTACTGTTGCTGGGCTGCGGCGCAGTTTTAGCCGTCGGCGCGCTGGATGATGCGATCAAGACAAAGCCCGAGTTGCCTTCCCTGCTGCCCGAGGGCGCGTTGCTCTCGATTGAGGCGCGTGATTTTGGATTACTATTGCACGATTGGAATACGTCGGAAGAGAAGCGCGCCTGGTTGACCAGCGACAACCATGCGGCCTTCAGCAACTCGCGACTCTTCGAGCGGCTCTCCCGGGCGCAGGACGAGTTCACGGCCGCCGCGGGGCTTCCGGCCGACGAAGACCTTCTGGAAAAGGTTGCGGGCAAGCAGAGTTGCCTGGGCTTGTACGACATCGGCAACCTGGAGTTTGTTTATGTCACGCGGCTGGATCAGCAGGCGATAGAAAACTCTCCGCTGTGGCAGACGCGCGCGAAATACGAGCAGCGCAGCGAGGCGGGGACAGCTTTTTACGTGCATAAGGACGCGCAGTCGTCACGCGTTGCGGCCTTTGCCTCGCGGGATGGCTGGCTGATTCTGGGCACACGGGAGGATTTGGTAGCGGGCGTTCTGGACCGGATGGCGGGCAAGGCCTCGCAGAACCTTGCGGGCGAGAGCTGGTTTGTTGAAGCGGTAAAACAGGCGAATGGAGAGCGCGGCGATCTGCGCATGGTGCTGAACCTGGAGAAGATTGTCCCCACGCCGTACTTCCGCAGTTACTGGGTGCAGCAAAATGTCACGGAGATGAAGCAATACTCCTCGGCGATGAGCGACATCTACAGAAGCAGCCAGAGTTATCGCGAGGAGCGGGTGCTTGTGCGCCGCGCGGGGCTGGCTGCCGTTTCTCATGGCGATGTGAGGAGCCTGACGGCGATTGCGCCCGAGGATGCGGCTTTTTATGCAGCCGAAGCTTCGCCGGACGGGGAGAATTTGCTGCGTGGCCTGCGCGATAATTTGCTGGAGGTGAGGCCGGAGCGGCAGGCAGCCTCGTACAAAACCGCTCCCCCGGCAGCCGCGGCGGAAAACGCCGGCAACGCGACACAACTCGATACTTCTATCGATACGGCTCCGGTTGCGGCCAGGCAGATGGACGCATACGCGCCTTTGCGCACACTGCTCGCTATTCAGCAGCCGGATGCATCACTCGAAGTTTTTTCCACGCGCGCTCCGAAAGACGGCGTTTTTGTCTCGTTGCAGGCGGCGATGGTTGTTTCCGCAGCGCAAGCCTGGGATGAGAATGCGGTGCGCCAGGCGCTGACGCAGGCTCTGCTACCCGGCTTGACCACCGGGAAGCTGGGCGTCAACTGGGAGAAGCGTTCGAGCGCCACGGGCGATTATCTTGCGCTGGATGGGGCAGTACCTCTTTTTGTCGCGGTGAACGGCAAGCTGCTGCTGCTGGCCAACGATTCCAGCCTGATGGAAAAGCTGCTGGCGCGCCGACCGGCTGCCAGCCCGGCCGGAGGAAAAGACAACGTGACCTATGCGGCTCTCTTCCGGCACTCTCAGGAACAAGGCAACTTCCGGCGGCTGATGGCGCAACTGGACCTGGCCGGTCATCGCGGCACAGCAGATCAAGCGGCGTCGAGCGGCGGCGATAACCCGGCATTCTTCTCCGGCAACGCGGCCAGTTTCAGCCGCGCCTTCTCCCGTCTGGAGTCGGAGCGCATCGAAGAGAAGGATCAGGGCGCCACGGTGACGCAGACGGTTACCTATCAATGGAGCCGCTGATTGCTGGGCCGTACCTGAGAGCAGTAGCTGCTCGAATTGTGCGCGTGATTACGCTCGCGGGGTTGCTGCTGCTTATCGCTGCTTGTATCGCGACGGCGCAGCAAGCAGCGGAGCCGCAGCTTTTCTCCCAATCCGCACAGGCGATTCTCGAACGCGACTTCCCCAGCCCAGATCTCTCCTACCTGTTGCTGGATTCATCGGGCAAGGTGCTGGCCGAGCGATGGGCAACGCAACAGGCTGTCTCCCCCGGTTCGCTGGTCAAGCCCTTCCTGGCTATTGCCTATGGGGAACAGCACGAGGGCCGGTTTCCCACGGTGCGCTGCAGGGGCACCGAGAGTCGCTGCTGGCTGCCGCGCGGACACGGAACTCTGGGGCTTGAAGAAGCGATAACACAGTCCTGCAACGCATATTTTCTGCAGTTGGCGGCGGGATTGGATCGCCGACTCGCGGCGGTGACCTTCGCCCTCTATGGACTCGCTGCTCCTCCCATAGCCGCGTCCGCGGAAAGTTTGGCGGGATTGGGTAGCGCGTGGAAGGAGACGCCGCTGGCCTGGGCAAGAGCCTACCTGCAACTGGTCAACGAACAGCAATCGCCTGTGCAGAGCAGAATTGTGAAGGGAATGCTCGACTCAGCGGAGCGCGGCACGGCGCGTGCGGTCGATGAGGCGTTGGGCAGGAATGCGGCCCTGGCCAAGACCGGAACGTCAGCATGCTCGCATACGCCTCGTGGCGCCGCGGATGGATTTACGGTCGTACTGTACCCCGCCGCACAGCCCCGATTATTGTTGTTGGTGCGTGCGCATGGCGTGACCGGCGCGGCCAGCGCAAAGATAGCCGGCACGATGTTGCGCTCGCTGGGAGGCAGTGAGCAATGAGGCGTGAAACGCTGCTCTTGCTGCTGCTGACTGCGGCTCCCGCCACAGCGCAGCATGAGATTAGCTTCGGTGTGCTGGGACTTTTTCATCCCAAAGAGTTGATTCTGCAGCCGGAGAGTTCGCAGGTTCTTTCGGTTACCGCGCAAGGCGTCGCGGAAAATCCAGTCCTGGCGCTCAACGGTGAGACGGGTCATCGCCTGATTGTCTTCCGCGCCGAGGGCGACCGAGTGGTTGCTGGATCGCGCTCCACCGCCAGTTGGTCGGCTGCCGCGCGGGATGGTGGAGCAGCCGCCTTCCGACTCGCCGTGCCGGGAAAGTTTCATCGCGTCTATCGCGGACAGCTCACGATTCAGGCTCGCAATGGCGAGTTGTTGGCCGTGGTCACGATGGACCGTGAGACGGCGGTGGCCTCGATTGTGGGCGCGGAGATGGTGGAGAGCGCGCCGATGGAAGCTCTGAAGGCGCAGGCTGTGGTTACGCGCTCCTTTCTGCTGGCCGGGCCAAGACACATGGACTTTGATTTCTGCGACACCACCCATTGCCAGTTCCTCAAGTCGCCGCCTCCGTTGACGAGCCGCGTCATGAGCGCGGTCGAGGCCACGCGGGGGTTGGTGCTCGCCTGGCACGGCAAGCCACTGGCGGCCATGTACTCCAGCCGCTGCGGAGGGCAGACGCGCACTCTGCGCGATGTGGGCATGAATCCGGGAGACGCGTACCCTTATTACTCTGTACGCTGCCTATGGTGTGAGCGGCATCCCGCGACCTGGCAAAGCAGAATCGGCGCGAGCGGGCAGCCGCCCCAGCCGGGCGACGAGCGGAGAAGGATTGCCGCGGCGCGGCAGTGGGGCTGGGGCGCGATTCCGGGGAGCGACTTTACGGCCACAGCGGACGGCGAGGGCTGGCGGCTGGAGGGCCACAGCGTGGGCCACGGCGTAGGCATGTGTCAGATGGGCGCGAGCGGCATGGCGCGAGCGGGCGCCGGATTTCGCGAGATCCTCTCCCACTACTACCCCAATACAGAGCTGATAACCCAGCCGTAAGCTCCGGCAGCCAAAGAGGTTGACGTTCCAGAAGAAGGTGCTGAAATCGATTTAGTTGCCTACCGTTTCAAATAACATATAATGAAAACGCCGCCCAACAGCGTCGAGGAATAACTCTGTGATCGTGAACTGTTTGAGCTTCTTTATGGCGCCAACATGGCCCAGCCTGCTGGCTTTCAGCGTTACACCCCTGGCGAGTCTGCGTCCCCTGGACATCGCCGTCATCGCCATCTATTTCGCCATGGTGATCTGGATCGGCTTCTACCTCAAGGGCCGATCCAATACCGGCGAAGAGTTCTTTATGGCCGGCCGGGAGATGACCGCGTGGATTGCCGGTTTGAGCTTCGTCTCGGCCAACCTCGGCTCGCTGGAGCTGATGGGCTGGGCCGGCTCGGCCTACCAGTACGGCATTCTGGCTACACATTGGTATTGGATCGGCGCCATCCCCGCCATGCTCTTCCTGGGCCTGGTGATGATGCCCTTTTATTACGTCTGCAGGACCCATTCCGTACCCGGCTACCTAAACCTGCGCTACGGCGGACAAGCCCGCAGCGTGGCCGCCATCGCTTTCGCCATGGAGATGATCCTGATGAGCGGCGTGAATATGTTCGCCATGGCCAAGGTGATGCAGATCGTGCTGGGTTGGGATATTACCTTCAGCATTCTGATCTCGGCCTGCGCGGTCACGCTCTACGTTGCCCTCGGCGGGTTGCGCTCGGCCATCTTCAACGAAGTTTTGCAATTCGTGCTGATCTGGGGCGGGGCGCTGCTGGTGCCGATCCTGGGCCTGATTCAGGCTGGCGGATGGATCGGCCTCAAGCAGAATATGCTCGCTAACTTACAAAAGACCGATCTCCATCTTGTTTCGCCTGACAGCTTTGTCCACCTGTGGCGCGACACCGGTCATTTTGCCGCCAATCCCATGGGCGTGCACTGGACGGGGATCGTCTTTGGACTGGGATTCGTGATCAGCTTCGGCTACTGGACCACAGACTTTCTTGTCGTCCAGCGCGTTTTGGCTGCGCATAATCTGAGAGCCGCCAGGATGGCTCCGATCATCGGGTCTTTTTTCAAGATGGCGGTTCCCTTCATCGTCATTCTGCCCGGCCTGCTGGGCCTGGTGCTGTTGCACAATCCCGATGGCAGCCGCCGGCAGTTAGTTCCCGAAGACGCGGTGAGTTCTTGCGCTCCGATTTCCCCTAAGGCGGACGCTTCCCCGGCGGAATTGTCCAAACTTGTTGAGAACAGAAGAGTAGGCTGCGAAAAGGATCTGAAGCTAGCTACCCTCACCCCGGGCTTCCGGCAGGATGTTCTGGATCAAAAGCCTGGGCCTTCGTCCGAGCTGCACAGCTACAACGAGGCCCTGCCGCTGATGATGGTTCGTTACCTGGGGCCCGGCCTGCTGGGCCTGGGAATCACTGCGCTGATTGCCGGCTTCATGAGCGGCATGGCGGGCAACGTGAGCGCCTTCTCCACGGTGTGGACCTATGACATCTACAAGCCGCACATCAACACAAAAGGCTCCGACAGCCACTATGTGATGGTGGGCCGAATGTCAATTGTCGCCGGCGTGATTGTATCGATTGGCGCTGCGTACCTGGTGCGGCAATTCCACGGCATCATGGATTACGTGCAGGCCCTGTTCAGCATATTTGTCGCGCCGCTTTTGGCCACCATTCTTTTTGGAATGTTCTGGAAGCGCGCAACCAGACTCGCCGGCTTCCTGGGTCTGCTGTTGGGCATTATCTTTTCAGCGAGCCTGTTTGTGTGGGTCAAGCTGGTTCCCGCCGCGCTGGCCAACGTGGCGCTTTCGCCCGACGCCAAGCCAATGGCCGAAAACGTCTTCCGCGCGCTGTGGGCATTTCTCTTCTCCGCCCTGATAATCGTGGTGGTGAGCCTGTTTACCAAACCCAAGCCGGTGGCGGAGTTGGACGGCCTGGTCTATGGAGCGACCGTACTGCCCAGGGAAGAGCCGGTTCCGTTCTACAAGAATGTGTGGCTGTGGGCGATTCTGGCGGTATGCATCTTTGCGGCGCTCAACATTATGTTCTGGTAGCGGAATCGATTTTGTTTTGCGACGAAAGAGATTTTTCCTTGAGAACGAGAGAAGAAAGGTAGAGAGATATGCATGGTTCCGGAATTCCCATTTGGTTCTTTATTGGCGTGCTGCTGGTCATCTATGGAGCGATGATTTTCGGCTATGGCGTATTTGAATGGGTGACTGCCAGCTATCCGGCGGGAGTGCAGTTGACCTACCTGCACACGCCGGTTTGGTGGGGCGGAGTGCTGGAGGCTCTGGGACTGCTTTATGTCGTGAAGTTCCGTCCGGGGCGCACGGTTAAGTAGAGTTTGATTCCCACCTTAGGTCCAAAAACGTACCGAAGGTGGGGCACCCGCAATTGGTGATTTTCAACAAACGATTTCCGCCGTGGAAACGGCAAGGGATAAAGGAGCAGGAAGATGGCCGCAGAAAAGAAGATGACGTTTGGTTTAGTGGTGGGCAACCGCGGGTTCTTTCCCGATCAACTGGCGAAGACCGGCCGCATAGAGATGATCGCGGTTCTGGAGGCAGCCGGAGCGAAGGCCGTGGTGTTGAGCCCGGAGGAGTCGAAGCACGGCGCGGTGGAAACCTACGCCGAGTCTAAGAAGTGCGCGGAGTTGTTCAAGAAGCACGCCGATGAGATCGACGGCATCATTATCACCCTGCCCAACTTCGGCGAGGAGCGCGGCATTGTGGACGCCATCCGGCTCAGCGGGCTGAAGGTTCCGGTGCTGGTGCAGGCCACACCCGACCGTGCCGGGGACATGACTATCGCGACTCGCCGCGATAGTTTTTGCGGCAAGATGAGCGCCTGTAACAACCTGATGCAGTACGGCATTCCCTACTCGCTGACCACGCTGCACACTGAAGCGCTTAATTCGCCGGAGTTCAAGGCGGATCTGGAATGGTTCTCGGCGGTCTGCCGCATCGTGAAGGGTCTTAAGAATCTGCGCGTCGGCGCCATCGGCGCGCGCCCCACGGCCTTCAACACGGTGCGCTACTCGGAGCGCCTCTTCGAGACCTCGGGCATCACCATCGAGACCATCGACCTCTCGGAGATCTTCGGGCGCATCCACAAAATGGCGGACAAGGACGAGGCCGCGCAAGCCAAGCTGGCCGCCATCAAGAGCTATGTTACGACCACGGGAATTCCGGATGAGGCGCTGCTCAAGATGGCCAAGCTGGGCGCAGTGATCGACGGATGGATGAAGCAGACTTGCGTCACCATTAGCGCCGTGCAGTGCTGGACCTCGATGGAGGAGTTTTTCGGCGTGGTGCCCTGCACCATCATGAGCATGATGAGCAACAACCTCATCCCTTCGGCCTGCGAAGTGGATGTGCCTGGCACCATCAGCATGTATATGCTGGCGCTGGCCTCGGGCACGCCCTCGGCGCTGCTGGACTGGAACAATAATTACGGCAACCATCCCGACAAGTGCGTCTGCTTCCACTGCTCCAATCTGCCCAAGCACTTCTTCAAGGAAGTGAAGATGGACTACCAGGAGATCATCGCCGGCACGGTGGGCAAGGCTAACACTTTCGGCACCTGCGTGGGCCGGGTGAAGGCGGGAGCGATGAGCTACGCCCGCTACTCGACAGACGACCGCCGCGGCGTGATTCGCGGCTACACCGGCGCAGGCAAGTTCACCGACGACCCGCTGGAAACCTTTGGCGGCGCGGGCGTGGCGGAGATTCCGCAGTTGCAGAAGCTGCTGAAATACATCTGCCGCGAGGGCTTCGAGCACCACGTGGCCGCCAACTTCAGCGATGTCTCCAAGGCGGTCCACGAGGCCACAACGCGTTATCTGGGATGGGAGTCTTACCTCCACGCGCCCGCGGAAGACTGAGAACGGAATCGCGGACAAAAATTTGACTGCCGGGAGGAGTGTGCAAGAATGACCCGCAAGATAATCGGCATCGACGTGGGCACGGGCGGAACGCGCGCCGTGCTGGTGGACGAAAAGGGCGCCCTGCTGGGGTCGGCAACATATGAGCATGTGCAGTTTGCATCGCCGCAAAATGGATGGGCGGAGCAGGATCCGCGCGACTGGTGGAACGCGGGCCAGAAGGCAATCGGCAAACTGCTGCGTGAAACCGGCGTCTCCAAGAACGAAATCGCGGCGGTCGGCCTGGCCGGGCAAATGCACGGCGCGGTGCTGCTCGACGAGAAGGAAGAAGTTCTTCGCCCCGCCCTAATCTGGTGCGATCAGCGCACGGCGGAGGAGTGCCGCGTGCTGAACGAGACCGTCGGAGAGCAGAGAATCGTGGAGCTGACGTCGAATCCGGCTCTGCCCAACTTCACCCTGACCAAGCTGATGTGGGTGCGCACCCATGAGCCGGAGATCTGGAAGCGGTTCCGCTCCTTTCTTTTGCCCAAGGATTACGTTCGCCTGCAGTTGACGGGCGTGCGGGCGATCGATGTCTCGGATGCATCCGGCACGCTGCTGCTGGATGTCGCCCACCGCCGCTGGTCGAAGGAGATGGTGAAGGCGACAGGGCTGGATGAGCGCTGCTTGCCGGAAGTCTTTGAATCGCCGGAAATCGTGGGCAAAATTACGGCGCGCGCTGCTGAGGCAACGGGCCTGGCGGTAGGCACGCCTGTGGTGGCCGGAGCCGGAGATCAGGCTGGGGGCGCCATCGGCATGGGCATCGTCAAGGCCGGCTGCGTGAGCGCGACGATTGGAACCTCGGGCGTGGTTTTTGCCGCGACGGACCAGCCGTTTCTCGATCCGCGCGGACGCCTGCACACCTTCTGCCACGCGATTCCCGGACGCTGGCATGTGATGGGCGTGACCCAGGCTGCGGGTCTTTCTCTGCGCTGGTTCCGCGACAACTTTGGAACCGCCGGCAAAGCGGCCGGCGATCCCTACGACAGCCTTTCACAGGAAGCCGCCGCCATTCACGCGGGCGCCGATGGCGTGCTGTGGGCGCCTTATCTGATGGGAGAGCGGACGCCATATTTGGACTCCGACGTGCGCGGGGCGCTGATTGGCCTGGCGGCCAGCCATGGGCGCGGACATATTATTCGCGCCATTCTAGAAGGCGTAGCCTTCAGCCTGAAAGATTCGTTGACCATCTTCGCGGAGATTGGCGTGCCGGTAAACGATATACGCCTGGGCGGAGGCGGCGCGCGTTCGCCACTCTGGCGCCAGATTCAGGCCGATGCATACGCCAAGCCCGTTTCGCTGCTGGCGGCGGAAGAGGGCTGCGCGTATGGCTCCGCGGTGCTTGCCGGAGTTGGCGCGGGGTTGTGGCCGTCGGTGGATGAGGCCTGCGCGGAGATCGTGCGCATTGCCTCGGTGGTCAACCCCATCAAGCAATCCTCGGATAAACTTCAGCAGCAATACAAGCTTTATCGCGCCATTTACCCGGCGCTCAAACAGATCAAGTAAGCAGTTTCCGCCGTTTAGGTTTTATTCCAGCGGCAGAGCGGAGAAGAGAGATGAGCACAGCACAGCAGGCTTCAAGCGTCAGAGCATCGCAGCCCATTCAGGAAGAGATAAAGCTCAAGAAGCAGCAACTGGCCGAGTTCATGGCGCAGCACAAACTTGAAGGTGTTTTGTTGAGCCTGCATGAGAATGTTTCCTGGGCCACTGCCGGCCAGGTGGATACGCGCGTTCTCATTCCCGGAACAACGGGCAGCGCAGCCGTTTTTGTGCGCAAGGATGGGAGCGGCTTCTACATCACGACCAAGAATGAAGCGCCCAGGATGCACGACGAGGAGTTCAGCGGGTTGCCCTTCGAGCCAGTTGTCTTGCCCTGGCAGGAGGGGGACTTTGTCAAGGCAGCGCGCGGCCTGGCCGCGGCAGGCACGCTGGGCGCCGACACCCATCAGGAAAACTGCACGTTCATCAACCTTGCCGGACTGCGCAGCCAGTTACAGCCTTCCGAGATCGAACGGTATCGATTGCTGGGCGGCATGACGGCGCACGTTGTCGAGGAAGTGGCTCTGCATCTTGAGCCGGGCGTGACTGAGGAACAGATAAGCGCCATGACTGCTTCGCTCCTCATTCAGAAGGCCATTCTTCCTTCCGTGCTGCTGATGGCGGTGGATGATCGCATTCTCAAGTACAAGCATGCTTTGCCCAGGGGTAGGCGGCTGGAGCGTTTCGGAATGGTGAATCTGTGCACGCGCAAGTGGGGACTGGTCGTCTCCATTACGCGCTTTGTACATTTTGGCACTCTGCCTCAAAATCTTGCTAAAGGATTTGATGCGGCAGCCAAGGTCAATGCCGCATTGCTGCACGCGACGCGCGCCGGAGCGACTGCGGGGCAATTGTACGCAGTTGCCAAGGACGCCTATGCCGCGGCAGGGTTCCCTGGAGAAGAAGATTTGCATCACCAGGGCGGAGCCACCGGCTATGGAGAGAGAGAGTGGATCGCGACGCCCAATGGAACGGAGATCGTATTGAACCGGCAGGCGTTCGCATGGAATCCTTCGGCGCGAGGCGGCAAGGTGGAAGACACCGTCTTGCTGCAGGACCGCGCGATTGAGATTCTGACCGCAACGACGAAGTTTCCGGCGGTTGAAACCGTGGTTGGCGGCCAGAGCTACCGTTCAGCGGGTGTGCTGCTGAAATAGCAACCGGGATGATCGATCTGCCGGCGGCGGAACGATTGGCCTAAATGCATTTTAAGGATGGATGGCGATGAAAACTCTGGTTCGCTTACTAACCCTGCTGTTTTTTGCATTGACAATTACGATGACTGACTCTCATGTTTCCAACATCCACGCGCAGGCGCTTCCCGAGATCGGCGGGCAGAAGGTTATCGTTCTCAGCCGCGCGGCCGCCAGCGCCACGCGGCCGGAGTTCACCAGCATCACTGTCGCGCCGGGCCGTGGCATGGAAATTTTGCAGATCACGGCAAACTTCCCTGGCAAGGGCAATGTAGACGTGCTGGCCTCGCCCGATTTGGCCGGCGCCAAGAAGATGCTCGACGTGGACGATGACGACTTCGGCGACCTCGGCTACCGGCTGGGCGCGGCATTTCTGGCGCCTTATCCGAACCGGATACGCGGCAAGCTCTCAGCCGACGGCAAGACGCTGACTACCGAGTGGCAGGGCCACACGATCACCCTGCCGGCCAACAACAGCGGCAAGCTGCCCACCGCGGAACGCCACGCCATGCATGGGCTGATCCTCAAGGCCAAAACCGATGACATCAGCGTGGATAAGGTTAAGGGAGGCGAAGAGGTCTCGGGCATCATCCACGCCGGCGATTTTGGCGGCCATTGGCTTTCCAAAACCCAATTTTTGATCACCATAGGGCTGACCGCCAATGCTGTGGATGTCATCTTGGAGGCAGCCAACGTGGGCAGCGAGGCTGAGCCCATGGCCCTCGGATGGCACCCGTACTTTAACATTCCCTCCGGCGACCGCACGCAGGCCAGGGTGCAGATTCCGGGCACAACGGTGGCCGAGGTGGACAACTACGACAACGTCTTCCCCACCGGCAAGCTGCTGCCCGTCGAGGGAACCAAGTTCGACATGAGCTACGTTAGCGGAACGGCTTTGGGAACGAATTACTACGACGATAACTGGAGCCATCTCGTGTGGGGATCTGGCAAGATGAAGACGGTCACGGTGCGAGTTCTTGACCCGGCCGCGCATTATGGAATCAGTATCGAGGGCCTGTCGCCGGAGATCAAGACCATCCAAATGTACGCGCCGCCCAACAAGAACTTTATGGCCATCGAGCACCAGTACAACTTCGCCGACCCCTTCGGCAAGGAGTGGTGGAGCGGGATGGACACCGGCATGGTTACGCTGAAGCCGGGGCAGAGAACCACGTGGCACGTGCGGCTGCGTTTATTGGTGCCGTAAGGAGCCGTTGACTTCCCGCCTGTCCACTAGCAGCATGAGCGTTCCTTGTAACAATAGGAAGGAGCCGCAATAGACAATTACTGTCTATAGGGAATACTATGTGCTTTCCCACGCCAGTTCCTGGCTCCGCACTGAGGAGCAACTGCTGGACAGGGATTGAAGACGGGAGGTAGACGGTTGCCCAAGGCTAAGATCAAACGGCTGTATCTGATTCCTATTCTCTCCAAGGCTCTGGATGTGATCGAGCAACTGGAGCAGAACCATGCTCCAGTCACCTTGGAAGACGTCTATCAAAAGGCCCAGATATCCAAGACCAGCGTCTATCGCATTCTCAAGACGTTGGTGCATCGAGGCTATGTCGCGCAGTCGCAGGACGGCCAGTATCGCCTGGTTTCCCGTCCGCGGCGGCTGCGCTTCGGCTTCGCAACTTTGAGCGGCGAGATGCCTTTTCCGGCAGCCGTGACGCAAAGTGTGGTAGCGGCCGCTGCGGCATCGGGCGTGGAGTTGATCGTGCTCGATAACCGCTATGATCCCGACATTGCTATCCAGAATGCAGAAGAATTCGTAGCCAAGCAGGTGGATCTGGTGCTGGAGTATCAGGTGGAAGAAGCCGTGGCACCGCGCGTGGCCCATATTTTCAAGAAGGCCGGCATTCCCCTGGTCGCCATCGACATCCCCCACCCCAACGCAACTTACTTCGGGGTGGATAACTTTGAATCGGGTTATGAAGCCGGCGCTCTGCTGGCGCAACACGCCCTGGTCAGGTGGAAGGAAAAAGTAGATTGGGTGCTGGGAGTCGGATTCGCCGAAGCAGGCAGCTTTGTGCAGAGCCGCATCTCTGGTGCCTTCGATGGCATTCGCGAACGGATCAGTTACATTCCTCCTGAACGCTATGTGCAGATCGAGGGACGGGGCATGCGCGAGCCCAGCCAGCATGCGATGACCAAGTTTCTCGCCGGCCGCCGCAAGGGAGAACGCATCCTGATCGCCACCGCCACCGATTCCAGCGCACTCGGCATCCTGGACGCAGCTCGCCAGCAAGGTGTTGAGGCAGACATAGCTATCGCCTCACAGGACTGCATCCCCGAGGTGCTGGATGAAATGCGTTCGGGCAAGAGCGCTATTATCGGCTCTGTTTCGCATGAAGTCGAAAGTTACGGCCCCCGCCTCATCCAGCTCGGCATATCGCTGATGCGGGGATACACAATCCCTCCTTACAACTACGTGCACCACCGCGTGGTCACCCCGGAAACACTAGGCGTGGAGCAGGCATCTTCCCCTGCAAGCCGTCCAGGCAAAGCGGTGCTGAATCCGTTGTAAATCCATGAAGATAGGAGATAATCTCAGCGGAATCATGCTAAATGTGAGATAAACATGAGCCTACTGCGCCAGGAATAGTACGCCTCCCAAACAAAAAAACTCCGCCTTTGACAAGGCTGAAAGATGAGCATAAATTGTTTCTACAGGTACAATGTTTCATATGAGAACCCTGTGTTTTTTACGCTGTCAGACCATCTAATGGAGCCGGAACAGACTTTGACTCGAAGGCGGAGATCGCCCGTTAGGGAAGAAAGATGACCGAAAAAGACAATATTGAAAAGCAGCACCCCTGCTTTGTAGCGGTTGACCTGGGCGCGAGTAGTGGGCGCGTGATTGCCGCGCAACTCCGCCAAGGAACTCTGAGCTTGCGAGAAGTCAGCAGGTTTTCCATCGCCTTTGCCAAGGATCAGCATAGCGGCTATTTGTGCTGGGATATTGACGCCATCGAGGACAGTGTGCGCAAGGGAATCGAAGATGCTTCGCAACAAGCGCCCATCGCCAGCATCGGCGTGGATAGTTGGGGCGTGGATTATGTACTGCTTGACTCGGAGTTGTGGCGCGTGGGCCTGCCGGTCTGCTATCGCGACAGCCGGACGCAAGGCAAGATCGAGCAAGTGACGGCGCGCATGCCGCGGGCTGAAATCTTCCGGCGAACGGGCATGCAGTTTCAGCCGTTTAATACGATTTATCAGCTGGCGGCTATGGCTGAGCAGGAGCCCGAGTGGGTGAGCAGGACGCGCCACCTGCTAATGATTCCCGATTACGTGCATTTCAGGCTTTGTGGAGTGATAGCCAACGAATATACCGACGCCACTACCACGCAACTTCTGAACCTGGATGGAGCGTGGGATGGGGATTTGTTTCGAGCCGCGGGCCTGAAGCAGATATGGATGCAGCCGCCAGTAGCTGCGGGCACTGTTCTTGGAGAGGCGCGCCTGGGCAACAGTGCCGCCAAAATCGTGGCCGTGACAACCCATGACACCGCTTCGGCAGTAGTTGGAACACCCTTCGAGGATGGCACGGAAGCCTTCCTCAGTTCGGGGACATGGTCGCTGATGGGCGTGGAGAGCGTGGTTCCGTATGCCTCAGAGCAGGCCCTCAAATGGAACTTCGGCAACGAGGGCGGATTCGGACGCCGCTTCCGCGTGCTGAAGAACATCATGGGGCTGTGGCTGCTGCAACGGATAACGCAGGAGTTCCAGATCCCCATTGATGATGCCCTGTTGAGCGCCGCGGCGGAGGCTGGTGCCTGGCGATCGATTGTGAATCCTGACGATGGGCGATTCCTGAATCCGGATTCCATGACGCAGGCTATCAAAGATTACTGCGCGGAAACCCGGCAGCCGGCGCCCGAGACGGCGGCGCAATTTGCGCGCTGCGCGCTGGAGAGCCTGGCGCTTTCTTATAGGATGGTCAAGGAGCAATTGGAATCGTTGCGCGGCCAAAGCCTGACCAGAATCCGCATTGTGGGAGGCGGCTCGAAAAATCGCCTGCTCAATCAACTGTGCGCCAATGCCTGCCAACTGCCAGTGAGCGCCGGGCCGGTGGAGGCTTCAGCGCTGGGAAATATATGCACGCAGATGATTGCCCTGGGCGAAATATCCGGCCTTGATGCAGCGCGCGCTTTGATCCGCAGCTCCTTCGAGATCAACGAGTATCGTCCCCTGGAGCCGATTCCGGATTCCGTTTGGGAAAAATTTCAGCAATTTGTAACGCCAGGAATAAGAAAGGATGTTGAGTGATGAAAGTAACGCAGAAGATTCAAGCAGCCTACGATCTGGCCAGGGAACGTTACGCGGAGATTGGAGTGGATACCGAGAAGGTTCTTCCCCAACTGGAGCAGATTCCTATCTCCATTCAATGCTGGCAGGGAGACGATGTGCGCGGCTTTGAAAATCCCGAGGGTGATTTGACCGGCGGCATTCAAACCAGCGGCAACTATCCCGGGCGTGCCCGGAGCGCTGACGAACTGCGCGCTGACTTTGAAGTTGCCATGGCGCAGATTCCCGGCAACAAGCGGCTCAATCTTCATGCGATTTATCTGGAAACGGAGAAGCCCGTGGAACGGGACGTCATTGAGCCGAAGCATTTCGAGAAATGGGTGAAGTGGGCCAAGGCGCACGATCTGGGCCTGGACTTCAATCCCACCTGCTTCTCGCATCCGCTCAGCGAACGGGCGACGTTGACCCATCCGGATGCCGCGGTGCGCAGATTCTGGATTAATCATTGCCTGGCCTGCCGCCGCATCAGCGAATATTTTGGAGTTGAGCTGGGAACACCTTCGGTGATGAATATCTGGATTCCGGATGGGGACAAGGATTTGCCCGCGGATCGCATGGGGCCGCGGAAAAGATTGATCGAAGCCTTGGATGAAATCATTGCCGCTCCTCTCGGCAAGCATCATAAAATTGCCGTCGAGGGCAAGCTGTTCGGCATCGGCGCGGAGAGCTACACGCCAGGCTCCAACGACTTCTATCTGGCCTATGCGGCCACGCGCAGGACGCTGCTCTGCCTGGATGCCGGGCATTTTCATCCCACCGAGAGCGTCGCCGACAAGATTTCCACGGCTTTATGTTTTCTGGACGAGATTCTGCTCCATGTCTCGCGGCCGGTGCGCTGGGATTCCGACCACGTAGTGCTGCTTGACGACGCCACCATTGCCATAGCGCAGGAGATCGTGCGCTGCGGCGCAATCACGCGGGTGAACATCGGCCTGGATTATTTCGACGCCAGCATCAATCGCATCGCGGCCTGGGTGATCGGCGCGCGCAATATGCGCAAGGCATTGTTGCTGGCGCTGCTGGAGCCGGTAGAGCTGCAAGTGGCCGCGGAAAAGAAATACGACGGCGCCGGCCGCATGGCCATCTTCGAGGAGCAGAAATCGATGCCCTGGTCCGCGGTGTGGGATTACTACTGCGCCAGCCACAATATTCCCGAAGGCATCGGATGGCTACAGAATGTGCGCAGCTACGAAAAGGAGACGCTGACACGGCACAAATAAGCGAGCTGAATTGATAACATCAAAGCGCCGTTGTACCTGTAGTTTTCGGCAACAATGCTGTAAGATTCAGGGGTTGAGGTACAGGCGCTATGAATAATAAAATCTGCCTCGCGTATACGCGGCTTGCGGGAATCGCAGTTTGCCTCGGAGCAGGAATTGCACTGTGTTCCCCCGTGGCGGGCGCGCAGGCGTCGAGTCCTGCGTCCTTGCGCGTTGACGAAATGGTCACGCCGCTGGGCATCGACGATACGCAGCCGCGCTTCTCCTGGCAATTGCGCGATAGCCGACAGGGCGCGAAGCAGACTGCTTACTGGCTGCTCGTAGCCTCAAAGCCGGAACTACTCGTAGTGGGCCATGCGGACGTATGGGATAGCGGGCGCGTGACCAGCGGGCAGTCAGTCGGGGTTCAGTATGCCGGACCTGCGCTTGCTCCTTCGACACGCTACTACTGGAAGGTTCTGGTGTGGGATCAGGTGGGCGAGTCTGCGCCCGAAAGCCCCGTCAGTTGGTGGGAGACGGGGCTGCTGAAGCAGGAGTGGCGCGCGCAGTGGATCGGCTATGAAACGCCTGAAGAGTCTGCGGTGCGCCACGCTCCGGCGGAGTGGATCGCTTATCCCGATCAAATTCCGATGCCGGACGCTCAGGCTTTGCCCGCAGGAAAACCCGCGGAGCAGCATGTTGCCTACCGGCAATCGGTGAACTTGAATAAGCCCGTGCGTTCCGCCACACTCTATGCGACTGCGCAGGATACTGTCTCGGCGTGGATTAATGGCGCGCAGGTGATGACGGCCAGCCCCTATCCGCCCTGGAGGCAGTTTCCGTGGAAGAAGTTTGTGAGCGCCGATGCGACTAGCGCTCTGATGACTGGCTCGAACACCATCGCCATCGAGCAGGTGCATTACCTTAAGACCAACGAAAAAGCCGCTTCCCTGCCCATGATCGCCACTTTGTTTGTGGAGTACGCGGACGGAAGCACGGAAGTTATCGCCAGCGGAACGAGTTGGAAGACTTCGCTTGATCCCGGTCCCGGCTGGCAGCAAAATTACTTTGACGATGCGGGCTGGAAGAGAGTTGTCGAGTGGAAGCCTGCGCCGGGGACGAGAGACGAACCCTTGGGCCATCCCTGGATTCCCGATTCTGTGAAGGCACTGCGGCATAGCTTCAACATGGCGAAGGGCGTGAAGTTGGCGCGGCTTTATGCCACGGCGTTGGGCGCATATGAAATGTTTATCAATGGCCAGCGCGTGGGCGATCAGGTTCTGACGCCGGGCTGGACGGACTATCGGGAGCGGGTTGTCTACCAGACCTATGACGTGACCGGACTAGTCGCGCAGGGCGAAAATGCAATCGGCGCATTGTTAGCGCCGGGGTGGTACGAGACACCGCTCGAGTGGTTCCAGCAGCCGAACAACTACGGCGAGACGCCACCAGCGCTGCGGGTGCAACTGCGCATTGAGTACACGGACGGGAGCGTAGAGTGGATCAAAACCGATACGGACTGGCAGGCGAACACTTCGTACATCCTTCATTCCGAGCTCTATGACGGTGAAACCCAGGATGACCGTGCAATACTTCTGACCTTGGGGTCTTTTGTCAACAGTGTCATCGCGGAGAGTTGGCCGCATGCAATACCAATCGATCCTCAACCCGTAGAGATCGTCGCACAGAGCTTTCCTCCCATCCGCGTGGAGCACGAGTTACAGGCTGTTTCGCTGACTGAGCCCAAGGCCGGTGTGTATGTCTACGACTTCGGACAGAATTTTTCAGGCGTGGAGAACATTAAATTGAAGGTGCCTGAGGGAATCGATCTGCGGTTGCGATTTGCCGAGGTGCTGAATGCCGATGGAACGGTCTACACCGATAATTTGCGCACGGCAAAAGCGACCGATCACTTTGTTCTCGGCGGCGCAAGGGTTACGGAATTCAGCCCGGATTTCACCTTCCACGGCTTCCGCTATGCCGAGTTGACCGGGCTTCCGACAGCGCCGGGCAAGGACGCGGTGATGGGGTTGGTACTGCATACTGACGCGCCAGTCACGATTCAGCTCAAAACCGGCAGCGCACTGATCAACCAGTTTTGGAGAAACATTCTGTGGGGCCAGCGGTCGAACTTTGTTGGTGTACCTACGGATTGCCCGCAGCGCGATGAGCGGCTGGGATGGATGGGCGATGCGCAGGTCTTCTGGCGCGCGGCCAGCTACAACATGGATCTGGCGGCCTTCTCGCGTAAGTTCGCTGCGGATATGCGCGGCACCCAGGTTCAAACGCCGTACTACGGCATCTACTCGCCCGGAACGATCTCGCAGAATGCGGGCCACGCGCCTGGCTGGAGCGACGCAGGCGTCATCATTCCCTGGACCTCGTGGCTGCAGACCGGCGACAAAAGCATCATTGAAGAAAACTGGGCGGCGATGGAAAAGTATCTGGACGCCATTGCTGCCGCCAATCCGGATGGATTGTGGCGCATTGAATCCGGAATTCCCTTCGGTGACTGGCTATCACCAGAGGGCAAAACCGATATCGTGCTCATCGCCACAGCTTACTGGGCCTATGACGTTACGCTGATGCGCGAGATGGCCCATGCGACGGGACGTACGCAGGATGAGGAAAAATACAAGCATCTCTTCGACAAGATTCGCGCCGCATTTGAAAAGCAGTTCGTGCACGAGGATGGCTTCGTGGCTGGGGCGGACAACAGCGCATCTCCCTTTGGCTCCATCAACAATCCGAACGCCAAAAGCAAGGGCGGAGACACGCAGTCCGGCTACGTGCTGGCGCTGCACATGAACCTGCTTCCGGACGAACTGCGCGCCGCGGCGGCAAAGAAGCTGGTGGCAAAAATTCACGCCAATCACGATCTGCTCGCTACAGGCTTTCTCGGCACGCCGTATCTTCTGGAGGAGTTGACCAAAGCCGGCTATCCCGAGCTTGCCTACAAACTGCTGCTCAACACCGACTATCCATCGTGGGGCTATATGGTGAAGCACGGCGCAACAACCATGTGGGAGCGCTGGAACGGCGACCAGATGATGGCCGACCCGGGCATGAACTCCTTTAACCACTATGCCTATGGCGCGGTGGCCGACTGGATTTACCGCTATGCCGCGGGCATCGATGCCACCCCGCTCGACGCCGGCTTCCATACGATCATTCTGCATCCGGTTTTTGATCGCAGGCTCGGTAGCCTGGATCTGCGCTACCAATCGGCCTACGGTGAAATTCACTCCAGCTGGAGCGTGGACGGGGACAAGGCACACTGGACGGTGACCCTTCCGCCCAACGCGAGCGGGTGGCTGAGCCTCACTGAAGCCGAGGCATCAACCTATACGCTAAATGGAAAGCCGCTGGTAAGTCCGGCCTTGAGGGATGGCATGACAGGCTACAAATTCGAAGCTGGCACGTATAGCTTTGTGGTGACGGGCGTGCGATAATGGTCCGTTTGAATCAATTTGAAGTATGACAATCAATTTGATTTGAGGGCAGTCGTGCAACGTTTTTTTGCATTGATTCTTGCCGGCGGGGCGCTCATGGCCAACGCCCAGAGCACGGTCTCCGTGAACTCACCGGCTCCGATTACAATCGCCTCTCTCTATCGCCAGTTCCAATCCCCACCAGATGACGCCCGGCCGATGATGCGCTGGTGGTGGTTTGGTCCCGCCGTTACCAAGCCGGAGCTGCAGAAGGAATTGGAGACCATGCATTCTGTGGGCATTGGAGGAGTGGAAATTCAGCCCGTCTATCCGATGATGCTCGACGATGAGAGCAAAGGCATCAAGAACCTCGCCTACTTGTCGCCAGAGTTTCTTGACGACCTGCGCTTCGCCAATACCACAGCGCGATCGTTAGGGATGCGCGTCGATCTAACGCTGGGAAGCGGCTGGCCGTATGGCGGTCCTAAAACAACTCTGAATCTGGCGGCGGGCAAATTGCGTGTCGTGGCCGTTCCTGTCAGCGGAGCCACTCTTGCTGCTCCTAAACTCGGCGAGGGAGAGAAGCTTATTGCCGCATTCGTCGTCAACGGCGCGGAAAAATCTTTTGATCCTGCATCGGCGCAGCGCATCGATACGAACACCTGGGCAATTCCAGACGGCACGGGGACGCGCACAGCGTTGATCTTTATTGCCAGCCATACAAAGCAGATGGTGAAGCGGGCTGCATTCGGCGCCGAGGGATTTGTACTGGATCATTTCTCCCGCGCCGCCATCGATGCGCACATTAACAACGTGGCGACTCCGCTGCTGAATGCCTTTGGCGGCCAGCCACCCTATGCTGTCTTCTCCGACTCGCTGGAGGTTTACGGTTCTGACTGGACTGCGAATCTGCCCGCGGAGTTTCTGGCGCGTCGCGGCTACGATCTGATTCCGCATTTGCCGGAGCTAGTCGCCGGCGGCTCGCCGCAGGCTGAAGCGGTGCACCACGATTGGGGCCGAACGCTCTCCGACCTGATCCGCGAAAATTATCTTACGCCTCTCGCCAGCTTTGCCGCGGAGCATCATACCCACTTCCGCTCGCAAACTTACGGAGAACCCGCGGTCACGCTCGCCGATGAAGTGGTTCCTCAACTGCCGGAAGGAGAAGGCCCGCAGTGGCGCGACTTCTCATTTACCCGCTGGGCTAGCTCCGCCAACCATCTCTATGGCAACAAAGTGACCTCGGCCGAGACATGGACGTGGCTCCATTCGCCGGCTTTCCGCGCCACGCCGCTGGACATGAAAGCCGAGGCCGACCGCATGTTTTTGCTGGGCGTCAATCAGATCGTCGGCCACGGCTATCCGTATTCGCCCGCCGCGGCCGGCGAGCCGGGATGGTCGCTGTACGCAGCTGCAGCTTTCAATGCGCACAACCCATGGTTCCCGGTGATGCCGAATGTCACGCGCTACTTGCAGCGCATGAGCTGGCTGCTGCGGCAAGGCAAACCGGCAAACGATATCGCCATTCTCCTGCCGGAGGATGACGCCCAGGCCGCTTTCACGCCAAGGCACGTTTCCGTGACCGACGAGATGAGAAAGCGCATATCGCCCGAGTTGATGGCGGCGATTCTCGACGCGGGCTATAACATCGATTACATCGATGCCGCAACCATCGACAAGCTGGGAGTGATTCCCTACCCTGTCTTGATTCTTCCGCCTACAGACCGGATTCCGCTCACAACTTACAAGAAGATCGAAAGCTATGCAGCGAACAAGAGTGTGATTGCTCTTGGAAAACTTCCTTCTCTGGCGCCTGGACTTATGGAACAGAGTTCTTCCGCGGAAATCGCTGCAATTTCTGCACGGCTCTTCCAAAGCCCCGGCCACAAAGGCGTGGCGCTGGACTCTGTGAGCATGCTTGCAGAAGCGCTTCACCATGCACTACCGCCCGATGTGGATGCAACCGGCCAGATAGCCAACCTCGGCTTCATTCATCGCAAGCTGGACGGCATGGATCTTTACTACGTTGTTAATTCCTCCAATCAGCCATTGAGCGGCAACATCAAGTTCCGCGCCGCGCACGCGAACCTTGAATCCTGGAATCCGGACGGCGGCGCTGTTTTGGCAAGCATTGCGTACGGCAGCAGCGTTGGCATTCCGCTACAGCTTGCGCCCTATGAGTCGCGCGTCTTTGTGCTGGGGGATGCTCCTGCGCAGAAGAGCGTAAGCTTACGACATCAGGAAGCGATTCTCCTCCAGGACCTGAGCTCCGGCTGGCAGATTCACTTCAAAGATGAAGCTACTTCGCATCCTGTCGATCATCTGGCCTCGTGGACCGAGATTCCGGGCAAGCAGTTCTACTCCGGGAAAGCGGAGTACACGCGTTCATTCACGTTGCAGGATCTTCCCGCGGCCCATGCGCGTGTGCTTCTGGATTTTGGCGAATGCGTTGCAACCATCGACAACCGGCCGCCCCATGCCCCCGGGATGCGCGCCCTTCTCGATCCTCCCATCCGCGAGGCGGCCATTGTCACGATCAACGGGCAGCGGGCGGGAGCGCTTTGGCATCCGCCCTATCGCATCGACATTACTTCGTTCCTCAAGCGCGGAGAAAATCGCATCGAAGTTTCTGTATTCAACACCGCGGTCAATGAGATGGCCGGCCAGCCGCCGCGTGACTACACAGCACTGAATGCGCGCTACGGCAAGCGCTTCGACATGCAGGATATGGACCATCTGCAAGCGGTTCCTTCCGGCCTAATAGGACCAATTCACCTTTTGGAAGAGAGGCCTCAATGAAAATCCATGCACTCCGGGGCGCTTGCGTTCTTCTGCTGGCGGCGCTCGGTACAAGCACAGCCTGGTGCGGACCAAAAACATTTCTCGCCAATGATTTCGGCGCTATCGGCGATGGCAAGCAACTCGAAACCGTTGCGCTGCAAAAAGCTATCGACAAAGCCGCGAAAGTTGGCGGCACGGTTAGCGTTAAACCCGGAACCTACCTGACGGGCTCGCTCTTTCTTAAATCCGGCGTAACGCTCGATCTTCCCCAAGGCGCTACTCTGATTGGCTCGCGGGAGCTGGAAGACTATCCCGTAATTCCCACGCGCATTGCAGGCATCGAGATGCGTTGGCCGGCGGCGCTCATCAACGTGCGCGATCAGCATAACGTCAGCATTACCGGCAAGGGCACCATCGACGGTGACGGCCCGAAATGGTGGAAATCCTATTGGGAGCTGCGCGCTGTCTACGCGCCCCAAGGACTGCGCTGGGCCGCGGACTACGACGCGCGCAGGCCTCGTCTAATCCTGATCCAGAATTCATCCGAGGTTCAGCTCGGGGGCGGCATTCTGCTCAAGCGGTCGGGATTCTGGACGTTGCATATTCTCTACTCGCACGATGTGCATGTGGACGGCGTCACCATACGCAACAATGAGGGCGGCAAGGGACCAAGCACCGACGGCATCGATATTGACTCCTCGCGCAAGGTTCTGGTGGAGCACGCCGACATCGACGTCAACGACGATGCCCTTTGCCTTAAGGCGGGCCGCGACTCCGATGGTCTGCGAGTGAATCGACCCACCGAAGATATTGTTATACGCGACTCGATCATTCGTCACGGCGCGGCGGCCATCACCATCGGCAGCGAAACGTCGGGAGGCTTTCACAATATCGAAGCCTACAACCTCACCGCGCTCAGCGGCGTTCCTTCGGGTGTACTGTTCAAGTCGGCGCGCACACGGGGCGGAATGGCGAGCGATATTCGCATACATGATCTGATGCTGACGGGCGTTGCTATTCCGATTCACATCACCATGAATTGGAATCCGAGTTACAGTTACGCTACCCTGCCGCGGGGGGTGAAACATATTCCGCCGTATTGGGCCGTGCTCACCACCAAGGTTGATGAGCAGAAGGGACTTCCCCACTTCAGCGATGTGCACATCTGGAATATCAAAGCCACTGGCGCCAAGAGCGCATTCAACGTGAGCGCCTATTCTGACGCCACACTCGACGATTTCCGCATCGACCATCTTGACGTAGAGGCGGCGACGGCAGGCACGATTGCCAACGCCAAAAACTGGAAGCTCTCGGACAACCAGATCAAGACAGCCGATGGAAGCGTAGTAGTTTTCACAGACGCGGCGGGAAACAATTCCGGCGACATTCCCTACGGCGAGCCCAAATAACAAGAGGAGCAAGACGCGCGTGACCTGCGTCTTGCTCCCTCGTCAATATTGATTCCGCTCTTATCGCGATCCCAGATAATTTCCGTAGCCCACAATCACGGTGGAGCCGACCAGCGTGACCAGCGTCAGAGCCACCAGCACTTTGGTCCGGCGGCTCACTCCGTTCCATTCCTTTAGCGCGATGCCCCACAGCGTGCTGAAGATGATGATGCTGGCCATCAGCAGCGTCCAACTGGAGAATTTGTAGCGGCCCATCTGCGACTCGCCCATGGTGTAGAAGAAAAACTGCATATACCAGATGGCTCCGGCCAGGAAGGAAAAGAGGTAGTTGCCGATGATCGCCGGGGGCTTGTTTCCGGCCTTCACTGCAGCGGCGGGAATCTTCAGGTACTCGCCATAGCTGCGGTTGCGTGCGTTGAGGATGGCGCACCAGATGAAGTTGGTGGTAAAGCCGCCGAGCAGCACAACGACCAGCACCGGCAATCCCTGCCACAACGCGCTGCCTCCGCTGGCCACGGCGAAGGCCTTGATGGGATTTCCCGCATCCAGCCCAAAGGCAAAGCATGCGCTCATGACGCCGGCGAATATGCCCAGGAAGAGACCCCGCTTGAGATTGAACTCTTTTACGCTGGCCTGCTTGGCCTCACTGGTGAGTTCATTTTCCTTGGAGATGCCGGCCATTCCGGCAAATACGATGCCCACCACGCAAACGGCGATGCCCACCAGCGTCACGATGCCCGGGCGCTGCGTGAGCAGTTGCCCGAACTGGTGGTGAAAGATGGGCGGAATCAGCGTGCCGAAGACCGCGCAGTTGCCCATGCACAGGGCCATGCCCAACGACATGCCGAGGTAGCGCACGGCGAGGCCGAATGTCAGGCCGCCGATTCCCCACAAGACGCCGAAGAAGTATGTCCAGAGAAGGACCGACGGCGAAACGCCACGCAGAACGCCCAGCAGATCGGGCGTAAGCAGCCAGGCAAAGAACCAGGGCGCGACGATCCAGCTCATCACGCCGCCAACCAGCCAATAGGTCTCCCACGACCAGCCTCGCACCTTTCGAAATGGAACGTAGAAGCTGGCAGAGGCCACGCCTCCCAGCCAGCAAAGAAAGACGCCCAACAACGGATTCGCGTTCATCATGATGCCTCAGCATTCTTCATCAGTACGTCGCGGCTTCAAGCCGGATGTTTTCTGCAAGAATTGATTTCATATCGATCTGCAGTAAAGTAAGCTGGCGCACATAGACTTGTCAAAGACGATTTTGCGTTTTCTGCTCGCCGCGACGTTGCGCGCCGCCGCCCACCTCATCTATCTGAGCATGGCTCGAGCGAAGTGACGAGCGGCGCGGAATAAGGTCTTCCCTCTCAATCGAGATGGAAGACCTCTTCCAGGGGAAACATATTGTCATCAGCGGCGCCTTGGTTGACAACCGCGAAAAAAGGGGTCATCTCCGCCTGCCATCGTGCGTTGACCGGAAGTTTCTTCATGGCTTCGCGAGCCTTATCGAAGTCATCCGTTTCCAGATAGCCGACGATAAGCCCATCCGGTCTTAAAAACAGCGAGTAGTTGTGCCAGCCGGTCTGGCGCAGCGCTTGCTGCATCTCCGGCCACACCTGGGCATGGCGCTGTTTGTACTCCTGCAATTTTTCAGGGCGAACTTGGAGTAAAAAGCAGATACGCATGGAATTCCTTCTTCAGAGTGCAATTTTTACCGCCTGATCAGCACCTCGTTGAATGAGACTGGCAGCCGCTGCTCCGGAAGATTCGGGAATAAGGCCAAGTCTGCCGAAACCCTAAAAATCCGGATGCAATATAGCGTAAACCATATTTCCGTATAGAATTGCTTTTCCTATAGGATTTATTTTCGATTTTTTACTTGCTTGCCCTTGCAGATACTCACAGACAGCTCGAAATGGTTCCCCAACGGCGGTGATTACAACAAGTGTCTTTGAAGCCTTGCTGTAAGGTTATCCGTGTGTAACAAATTTAGAATCAACATGTTCGATATCGCAGAGTCACTTTTCTCAATATTTATTGCAAGCTGGTCAGGAAAACCTTTTTTATGAAGCACTTAGGCTGTAAAAAAATCGCCAGTCCGGAGCTGTAAAGGCCCATTTTCTACCTGGAACGGCCAAGACAAGGGGATTGAAGATCTGCCAGAAGAATCCGTTAGTTTGCGAATTCTATATAAATAATTTTCCTATTGACACACTGCCCGCGAGAGGTGTACGTTTTCGGTTAATTCAGAACGAACCAGGGCATTGTGTTGCTATCAGCCTGCAACCCACGGCCCCACTTTGAAGGAGGCTATCCAAGCGGACATATGACAATATTCAAGATGCGAAACGCGCGCAGCGCAGGTTGGGCTAGCGCGACGACACTGTTGCTTGGGCTAATGATTTGCCTGGGCTGGGCGGCCCTTCCGGCCGCAGCGCAGGCCGGCGGCGCCATCGAAGGGACCGTGACCGATTCAGCCGGCGCTGTCATCCCCAATGCTACCGTTACAGCCACGAACGTAAGCACCGGCGTTTCCACCAGCCGTACAACCACCTCGGCCGGCTTCTTCAGCATCACGCTGCTCATTCCGGGAAAATACACCGTAACAGTGTCAGTTGCGGGCTTTGAGACATTCAAACAGGAAAACTTCGTTATTGACAATGAACACGTCTCCGGCCTCAATCCCATACTTAGGGTTGGCGTGCAGAGCGAGACGGTTACCGTCACGGATGAGCCGCCCGAGCTTGAGACCACGAACGCCGGCCTCGGCGGCTTGATTCGGCAAGATGTGGTAACGGAGTTGCCGATTATGCTGCTGACCACCGGCGCCTCCGCGCAGCAGCGCGACATTACGGCCTTCTCCAACCTTTTGCCTGGCGCGCAGTTGCCCGCCGGGGGACGCGTCTCTCAGTTCAACGGCATGCCGCAGCGCACGGCCGAGATATACCTCGACGGTATTCCGTTGACTCTCGCCAGCGCGCAAGCTGACAACCGCGTTGTCTACAATGTGGTTCCCCTGGAAAGTATTGGCGAGGTCCAGGCGATGAACAGCGGCTTCACCTCCGAGTATCAGGGCGCAGGCTTCCTGGGCTTATCCACCAGCTCCGGCGGCAGCCAGTACCATGGCGCCATCTATGGGCTTATCCGAAATACCGTCTTTGACGCCTGGAGCTTTGCCAGCAAGTGCGGCCCCCCTGGCCAACCCCTCGGAGCCGCCTACACCGGCTGCGGCAATACTTCTAAAGTGATCCAGAGTGGCGCGCTTGTCACAGTTGCCGGCCCTAAGCCCGGTGAGCATCAGGACGAGTACGGCATCACCGGGGGCGGACCCTTGAAGCTCCCGCATGTCGCGGCCGGCCGCGAAAAAATCTTCTTTTACGGCTCCTATAGCCGGTTCCGCCAGACAATTGGCGTGAATCCCACCGCGGTCACCATCCCTACCACGCTGATGCAACAGGGAAACTTCCAGGAATTGCTCCCGACAACCGTCACGGGCGGCCTCGGCAACCAGGCCGGCGTCAACTATCCCATCTATGACCCCACCACACAAGCGGCTTGCACAGCAAACAGCACTAACGGCCCCTGCCGCTATCAGTATGGCTACGGTCACGGCACCGGCACCGGTCCGGCGGGCAATCCAACATTGCTTAGCGCCGCCAACGTCAATGTCATCCCAGCCAGTGAGATCTCGCCCCAAATGAAGTACTGGGAGCAGTGGCTGCCAACGCCTACCAACAACGTAACCGGCGCGATCACCAACAATTATCTTGGCGGCACGCCCACGGGCTACAACAACTGGCTCTGGTCCGTTCGCGGCGACTATGTCATCTCCGACAAGAACCGGCTCTTTGCGCTGTTCGCCGACGGCGACCGTGTCTCTGTGCCTTACAACGGGAGTTCGGTGCTTCCCTTGCCCTATATGACGAGCTACCTCGCCCACGTCAAAGGTCACATCGCCGAAGTGCAGGAATCCTATACCATCACTCCGAACCTTTCCAATCAGCTCCGCTACGGCTACCTCTACTTTGGTGGTCCGCCGATCATGAACGCCACCATGGGCGTCTCCCAGTATGAACCCGCCGCCGCCGGCATTACCGGCCTGCCCCCCGGTCAGGCCTCACTGGATTTTCCTGCGGTCAGCTTCAGCGGCTCCAACGATGCGACGACCTGGAACAACGGCAGTGCATCCTATACCAGCGTCAGCGAAACCTATGATCTCGTGGACAATGTGCTGTGGACCAAGGGCCGCAACGCCATGAGCTTCGGCTTTCAGTACCAGTGGCTGGAAACCAATGCCGACTCCGCGGACACAAATTCTCTGCAGTTGACTCTTCCCATGAGCACCAACGAGACCGCCAACCTGGCGTCCGCAAGCTCCTACACCAACAACAGCGGCTACGCCTACGCCAGTTATATGCTGGGCGCGATCGGCAGCCCCAGCGTTACCCAGCAGCCCTTCTCGGTCTATGGCATGCGCTTCCACCCCTTCGCTCCCTATTTCCAGGATGATTTCAAGGCCACATCCAAGCTCACCCTGAACCTCGGCCTGCGCTGGGATTACTTTCCTACTTATCGTGAGGTGCTGAACCGCTGGTCCTTCCTGAACCCCACAGCGGTCAATCCCATAACCGGCAATTCGGGCGCGCTGGAGTTCGCTGGAAACTGGGGCGGGTCCAGCATCAGTTGCAACTGCACCTCCCCGGTCAACCAATGGCGCAAGAACTTCGCTCCGCGCGTCGGCTTCGCCTACTCCCTGAATAACAAAACAGTGATCCGCGGCGCCTATGCCATCATGTATACGCACGCGGGCGGCGTCGGCGGCGGGTCATCGAATGACGGAACGGGCCTGAACGGCTTCCAGGTCGTGACGCCCTTCACCGACAGTTACTCTGGCGCGTCCTTCTACCTCAACAGCAATCCGTCGTTTCCCGCTTCCGGCGGGGGCAACGTCACCGGACCGAACGCCAACTTCGGCGGCGCCGGATTCTCCTTCCCGGCAGTCACCAGCATCAACATAACCTCCACTCCGGCCCTTGCAAATACGGCGGGCGCCCTGACCGGAAACTATGTCTGCGCGGGCCAGACCATTGCGCCCTGCTACGGCAAGACCAGCGGGTACGCGTCTGCATCGAGCATAAGCTACCCCGATCCTTACTATGGAGGCCGCGCTCCGGAGATCCAATACTTCAACCTGGGCGTGCAGCGTGAGCTGACCAAGGCAATGACCATCAGTGCGAACTATGTCGGCACACTTGGCCACCTTCTCCCCGGCAACAACAACCTCCGCGGCTTGCAGTCCAACCAGATAAACCCCACCTACCTTTCCACGGTAGGCGTCACCAACCTGAACTTGCCGGCGACCACCGCGAATATCGCTACGGTGCAAGCGGCCTGCGGCAACTGTTTGCCTGCTGTGCCTTATGCCGGCTACACCGCCGCGGCGGCCGTCAGCTCGACTCCCACCATCGGCCACATGCTCACATGGATGCCGCAGTACTCCGGAGTCAACGATACCTTCGCATTGGCGGCCAACGCCGAATACAACGCTTTACAACTCACCCTGAACCAGCGCTTATCCAAAGGGCTGACCATGACCGTGAACTACACCTACTCGAAGACCCTTGACGATGACGGCACAATCCGCAGTGGCTGGCCCATTCCGGCCTCGGCCTTCGCCAGTTATGCTCCTCAACAAAACTGGAAGGCGGACCGCATCGACCGTTCAAGGAGCACTACGGACCTTCCGCAGTTGCTCAACGTCTTCGGTGTCTATAAACTACCCTTCGGCAGTGGCGGCATCGGAGCCAGCAACCGGGCAGTGCGCTGGGTGGCGGGCGGCTGGGAGCTTTCCGGAATTTCCACGTACTCCTCCGGTCTGCCTCTGGCCATCGTCGGCAGCGCTGCTTCGGTTGCTCAGAACTTCGGGCAGGGCCAGGTCATGATGGACATGAACCCCAGCTTCCATGGTTCTCCACGCATCAATGGCAAGTGGGGTTCAGGTTCGACGGCGGAGAATCTCGGCACTCTGCCCTACATCACGGGCTACCTCAGCAGCACTGGTGCTGGACTGGGAGCTGGTTCGTTAAACACCCTCAATTCGGGAACCAGCACTATTGCTTGTGGAAGCAGTGTCGGCCCCTTCTGCAACACGCAGACCGGCACTATCGGAGATGCCCCCCGCGTCGCGCCCTATAGTCTCCGCGGTCCAAGCGCCTTCCGACTGACCATGTCCGTCAACCGCACCTTCGACATCACCAACCGCGTTAAGTTTGTCTTCCGCGTGGATTGCAATAACGTAACCAACCACGTCACCTTCGGCAACTTAGTTGCCAATAACCAAATCGGCGTCAACCCAACTAGCACCGCCTTCGGTACAGTGGGCTATGCCAGCAACGATTCGCGCGCCTTCCAGTTCCAAGGGCGCATTAAGTTCTAACTTCATGATGGTTTTCAAGCCTCGGAGCCGGGTGCGCGGATTTCAACGTGTCCGGCTCCATTTTTTCTCTCCATTTTGAAGATGAAGTCGAGGTAGAGCCATGTCATCTCGCGGACTGAATCGCATACTAGCCGTGGCGGGTATTTTTTTATTTGCAATGCAACATCAGTGCGCCAGCGCGCAGCATCCGCTGACTCCGCAAGAGCAGGCGAACATCGTCAATAATGAGATGCGCCATTTCGGCGACGCCCCGGAGAATCCCGGTCCGCTGGCCACTGACCTGTCCACCTCGACCAGGCCCAAGGACGTAGCTAAGGCCATGCGCAAGGTAGCCGACTGGCAGCTTCAGCGCTCGCAGCCTTACATTGACCGGCTCTGGACCTGGAGCGCGCTCTACGACGGCTTTCTGGCTGCTTCTGACTCGCTGGGCGACTCCAAATATAGCGACGCCATGATGGCCATGGGTAAGAAATTCGACTGGAAATTGCGCGTCAATCTCGACGATCACGCGCATGTGCCCGACGCCGACAATCAGAGCCTGGGGCAGGCGTATCTCGATCTGTATCTTCTGCAAAAGAAAGACCCGGTCATGCTCCAGAATACGCAGCAGGTGCTGGACTTCGTTCTGGCCGCGCCGCGCACCTCCACCATTCCCGGCAAGGAAATCGCCTGGTGGTGGTGCGATGCGCTCTTCATGGCGCCTCCCGTATGGGCGCGCATGTATGCCGCCACTGGCGACAGAAAATACATCACCTATCTGGATGAGGAATGGGCCAAGACCTCAGCCCGCCTCTACGACACACAGGAGCATCTTTACGCGCGCGACTCCACTTATCTGACCCGCACCGAGGTCAATGGAAAGAAGATGTTCTGGTCGCGCGGCAATGGCTGGGTCATGGCTGGAATCATCAGGACTCTCCCCTACCTGCCCAAGGACGACCCGGCGCGTGAGAAGTACATTCAGCAACTGCAAGAAATGGCAGCGCGCGTAGCGGGGCTGCAAGGTCAAGACGGGCTTTGGCGCTCCGGCCTGCTCGACCCCGATAATTATGATTTGCCGGAGATATCCGGCTCGGCTTTCTTCACTTATGCGCTGGCGGCCGGCGTTAATCAGGGAATCCTGGATAAGAAGACTTACCGTCCAGTGATTAAGAAAGCCTGGGCAGGGATGATTCATCATGTCTATGCCGATGGGCGGCTGGGTTGCATTCAGCAGACCGGCGCAGAGCCCGCGCACTTCCGGGCCAGCGCCAGCTATACCTATGGCGTGGGCGCATTTTTGCTGGCGGGAAGCGAAATCCGCAAAATGAAATAACAGGGCTGGATAATGTTCAATTACAATGGACAGTTCATCTCTCTATCGAATACGATGAGGATGTTTTTCTTGTAGCTGTATTGCGGGCTTTGAGGCAACCATGCGTGCTTCGCTGTTTATCACGTGCTATAACGACACGCTCTTTCCGGAGACCGGCCAAGCCGTTGTCCGTCTGCTCGAACGGCTGGGCGTAACTCTCGACTTTCACCCCAAGCAAACCTGCTGCGGCCAGATGCACTCGAATACCGGCTTTCGCGGCGAAGCTTTCTCCCAGGCCAAGCGCTTTGTCCGCCTCTATCAGGAGAAGGATAATATCGTCATTCCCTCCTCCTCCTGCGTGGCTATGATTCGCGATCAATATCCCAGCCTCTTCGAAGAGCTGGGAAACGAAGACCTGCGCAAAGATTTCGCGGCTCTAGTGCCCCGGGTCTTCGAGTTAAGCGAGTTTCTCATCGACCGGCTAGGCGTCGAGGATGTGGGCGCCACATTCACCCATCGCGTGGTCTACCACGCCAGTTGCCACGGAGTTCGCGTGCTGAACCTGGGCGAGCGGCCATACAAGCTGATGGCCAAGGTGCGCGGCCTTGATCTGGCTCCCCTGCCCAATGTTGACCGTTGCTGCGGCTTCGGCGGAACATTCTCAATTAAGAATGCCGAAGTCTCCTCAGCCATGCTGACTGTCAAGCTGCAAGATATCCTCTCCACGCGCGCCGAGTACTGCACCGCCCTCGACAACAGTTGCCTGATGCATCTGGGCGGGGCCATGCACCGCGAGTACGCCGGTATGAAGACCATTCATCTGGCGCAAATCCTGGCCAGCACAGAAGCAGATAGTCAGGCGGAGGCTACACTATGACACACGCTGGCTCCGCACGCGTCAGTCTCGATCCTCAATTCGCGCCGTCGTTTCCCCAGGCCGCATTGATCATGCTGCGCAATCCGCAACTGCGCAAGAATGTCGCCCACGCCATCGACGTCATCCAGGCCAAGCGCGGCAAGCTGGTCGTTGAAAAAACCGATTGGCAAGAGCTGCGCTCGGCGGCCTCGGCCATCCGCTTCCATGTGCTCGACAATCTGGGCGCTTACCTCGAGCAGTTCGAATCTCGCTGCATCGCTGCCGGAGGCCACGTTCACTGGGCCTCCGACGCCGCTCAAGCGCGACAGATTATCCTCGATCTGCTTCGTCAGGCAAACGCTTCCGAGGTCATCAAGATCAAGACCATGACCTCGGCCGAGATTCAGTTGAATCCCTTTCTCCAGGCAGCGGGCGTCAGCGTTTATGAGACCGATCTGGCGGAGATCATCCTGCAACTGGGCGATGAAGATCCCTCTCACATCGTCGTTCCTGCCCTGCACATCAATCGCAGCCAGGTGCGCGAGATTTTCGCCCGCACCATGGGCCTCAAGAATCTATCCGACGACCCGAAAGAGCTGACCAACGCCGCCCGCACCTATCTTCGCCAGAAATTTTTGACCGTTCCAACGGCCATTAGCGGGGCTAACTTCCTCATCGCGGAAACCGGCACGGTTGCGGTGGTGGAGTCCGAGGGCAACGGCCGCATGTGCCTCACGCTGCCGCGCACCCTCATCAGTCTGGTGGGCATTGAGAAGGTGCTGCCCCGCTTCCAGGATCTTGAAGTCATGCTCCAGCTCCTGGCTCGTTCCGCTGTCGGCGAGCGCATGAATCCCTACACCTCGCTCTGGTCCGGCGTCACGCCCGGCGACGGCCCGCAGAACTTCCACGTTGTCCTGCTCGACAACGGCCGCTCGTCGATCCTCGCCAAAACCAAAGAGCGGCAGACGCTGAAGTGCATTCGCTGCGCGGCCTGCATGAACACCTGTCCGGTCTATCGTCAGACCGGCGGCCACGCTTACGGTTCGGTATATCCGGGACCCATCGGCGCCATCCTCACTCCGCAACTGATGCAGCTGAAGCACGCGCAGACGCTGCCCTACGCTTCATCGCTATGCGGCGCCTGCTATGAGGTCTGTCCGGTCAAGATCAACATTCCCGAGGTGCTGCTCGAACTGCGCGCTCAAGTCGTCAACCAGGAGCGCCGCCAGGCAGGCCGTTTCTTCGATCTCATGTATCTCGGCCTGCGCGTGGCCAACCTCATCTTCGCCACCGCCTGGGGCTTCCATGCGGCGCAGCGCATGGGACGCATCGGCTCGCGCTTCTTCACCCGCAAAGACGGTTGGATTCACTCGCTGCCCAGCATCGGCGCAAAGTGGACTCAGACCCGCGATCTGCGCGGCCTGCCCAAACAAACTTTCCACCAGTGGTGGGCAGAACGCGTAAAGGGGGAAAAATGAAGCAGCCCGTCCAGTCCCGGCAACGGATTCTCGACCGCATCCGCGCGGCCACTCCCACCGCCGCCAAAGACGCCTCCCAGCTTGCCGATTCTTATGCGGCTCTGCCACGCGCATATATTCGCCGCGGTTCGCTTTCCGCGCAGGCGCGCGTAGAGTTGATGATTCAACGCCTGCGCGAGTACGACGCCGAGGTGGTTGAATGCACATCCGCCGAACTCGCCGACGCGATTACAACACAGCTTGCCGCTAGCGGCCGGCATCTATTTGTTGCGCCGTCCGGAACTCCAAACGAGTGGCTGGTCACATCCGCGTGGAAGATCACTGGATTGGAATGGACCATCGACCACGGCCTCCCCATCGATGAGCATGAAATCGAGAAGGCCGAAGGCGTTGTCACCGCCGCTACCTGCGGCATCGCGGATTCGGGCACCATCGTCCTTCACCACTCCGCCACCGAGGGCCGTCGCGTGCTGACACTCCTGCCAGACTATTATCTCTGCATTCTGCGCTCCAGCCAGATTGTAGAAACCCTGCCCGAGTACTTCAGCCGCTGCCAGCAGCCACCAGCTCTTCACCCCAGCGACAAAGACCTGTCGCTGGGGACCCCGTCGCTCGCCACTTACATCTCCGGCCCAAGCGCCACGGCGGACATTGAAATGACGCGCATCAAAGGCGTGCATGGGCCGCGCATTCTGGTTGTGATTGTGGTGCGGGATAACTAAGTAATTAATTGTATGGTGGACGCGGTAGGAATCGAATCAACAATCAAACGTATTTTCAACAATATGCAGGTCAGCGGATGACACCTTAGACCATGAAAAGCAGTCGTAATCCGATAAACAGAGCGCATTTAGAGCGCGGAAAAGCCTCTTTCAATCGCCTACATAGT